>WBZN01000088.1_pt1 | contig 144978 bp, 104 predicted proteins | sample 5204281 | NCBI WGS metagenome assembly WBZN01 (sample SAMN12344347, study PRJNA552823) | activated sludge metagenome | biome: Activated sludge suspended growth; feature: Nitrification reactor; material: Wastewater; isolation source: activated sludge from nitrification reactor of wastewater...
GAACTTCGCTGAATGATTACGTCTTGGCCTCTTCATGGACTGCTATCCTCCGGTTGTGCCCGGCTAGAAGTCCACTTATACCCGTGTCCAAATTAACGAGGCCAGCTCTACCCGCTTGGGTCAGTCAGGCTAAGCGGATTGTTCATCACGTAGCTGAACGGGTTAAGTGCCTGGCTGATGTTGAGGGTCTGAACGATGGGATCTGCCGATAGGAACCTTCCCAATTGCGGGTCATAGACGCGCCCGTTCATGTGGATCAGGCTGACGGGATCGAGCATTTCGTGCCCCGTAAAGCCTCGTCTGGTGGTCTGCGCAAACGTGTTGTAGTTCGCCGTGCTTGGCGTTCCACTCCAGTTGCTGCCGCGGCGCGCACCAAAGGGCGTAAAGCTTTCTTTCGCTAGGATTGCACCTGCACTGTCGAGCAGGAGATCACCGCTACCAAGATGATCCGTCGTTGAGTAATAGGTGGAGTTCGTGGAATCTGAGCGCCTAGTGTAGATAGCAGACCCCGATCCTGCGGGGATTCGATGTCGGTACTCAGTAACGCCGCTGGGCAGTGTGACTTTCTCCATCAGCCCACCGATGTAATAGGTCGTCGTCGTTCCCGCCGGACCCGTTGACCCGGTGGTATCAATCGATATCTGCTTCCACCGCTGGTGGTTAGCGTTGTAGTTAAACTGCGTGGATTTGGAGGCCCCCGAGACGATGAGATTGGGTTGGTTATAGGAGTACCAGGTGATAGCCGATCCTGCCCGCGAGGTCATGTTGCCATTCTGGTCATAGCAATCTTCATTTCAATCCGGTTATCAGATTGGACATTGCCCGTCAAAATTCGGTTCCAATGCGAATCAATTGTGCGCGCAGCTCGCCGCGGTAACCTCGCTCAGGTCATCGCGGCGGCAACAGCATGACATCTACCGACCTTCGAATGTTGCGGGAGTGCCCTCATCCAATGGCCGGTTGAAGTCATCCGGCACATTGATCTGCCCCTTCAACAAGCCGAACTTCTTCGGCTGCGGCTTCGACTCGAGCGGAACGAGGCGCGCCATAGCCCTTCCCGCCTTGGTGATGACAAACTCCTGACCAGCCGCCGCCTGGTCAAGCAAACGTGACAGCTGAGCCCTGGCTTTACGCATGCTCACGGTCTTCGCCATCACCCTCCCTCGCGCACAAGGCTCCAATTCTCTTCGTCTTCGCGCCGACGTTCGACGCGTCGGAGCGGGCTCGTGTGGAGAAGCACCTTCAGCGACTGTTGGAGCGCGGCCCCGCCGGCTTGCGCGTCACGCTGAGCGGTGCGGCTCGCGCCCCTTTAAGGCCATGTGCTCTAGTGACGCACCAAGCCGGCGGGGGTGCCTTCCCGCGCGACCAGTCGCTGAAGGTGCTTCTCCACACGAGCCCGCTCCGACGCGCCCCCATGCCATCGCAACGACTCAGGCGAAATTGGCAGCCTTGAGCACGCGCTGAGGCATGGATATTCCGTATCCCTGAGCGTAGTCGACGCCAAGACTCCGGAGCATGTTGATGATCTCCGCATTCTCCGCAAACTCCGCGATGGTCTGCTTGCCGGTGAGATGCCCGATCTCGTTGATCGAGCGCACCATCTCCCGGTCGATCGGGTCGTGCAGGATCTCCTTCACGAAGCTGCCGTCGATCTTGAGGAAATCCACTGGGAAGTGCTTGAGATAGCCGAACGAGGACAGGCCGGTGCCGAAGTCGTCGAGCGCGAACTTGCAGCCCAGTTCCTTGAGCGCCTGGATGAAGCGGTTCGCCTGCGAGAAGCTGGCGATGGCCGCGGTCTCGGTGATCTCGAAACAGATCCTGGTGGCATCGAGCCCGCTGCGGTGGAACTGGTCGATGACGAAGGGCAGGAACTTGTCATCGCCCAGGCTCTGGCCGGAGAGGTTGATCGAGCACATCGCGAGCTTCTCGCGCTCGTCGGCCTCCGAGACCAGCCAACGCAGCGCGTTCTCGATGACCCAGCGGTCGATGTTGGGGGTGATGCCGTAGCGCTCGGCCGCGGCGATGAAGTTGTCGGGCGCCACGATCTTGCCCTGCTCGTCGCGCATGCGCAGCAGCAGCTCGTAGTGCGCGCCGGTCTCGTTCGACTGCAACGGCAGGATTGTCTGGCGGAACAGCTCGAAGCGGCCCTCCTCCAGCGCGGTGTTGATGCGTGCGGCCCACTGCATCTCGCGGCGGCGGCGCATCAGGTCGATGTCGTTCTCCTCGAAGCTGTGCACCCGGTTGCGGCCGGCTTCCTTGGCCGCCTGGCAGGCGCTGTCGGCGGCCGACAGCACCGAGGCGACGTCGGCATTGTCCGCGGCGATGGGCACCACGCCCACGCTGGCGCCCAGCCGGAAGGTGCGCTCCTCCCAGGTGAACTTGTAGTTGCGCACGGCCTCGCGAAGCGTCTCGGCGGTGCGCATCGCCTCATCCAGCGAGCAGCTCTCGAGCAGGATGCCGAACTCATCCCCGCCCAGCCGCGCCAGCGTGTCGCGCCAGCGGACCTTGGACTTCAGCAGTCCGCCCACCTGCCCCAGCAGCGCATCGCCCGCGCTGTGTCCGCAGGTGTCGTTGATGATCTTGAACTGGTCGATGTCGAGGTAGCACAGCGCGTAGGAGGTCTCGCGCGCCTTGGCGCTCTTCAGCGCCCGCTCCATGCGGTTCTCGAATTCGCGCCGGTTGACGAGGCCAGTGAGCACGTCGTGGCTGGCGTGATACGACAGGCGGCGGTTGAGCTCGCGCGCCTCGGACACGTCGTGGAACACGAGCACCCCGCCCGACACCGCCCCGCTCCCATCACGGATCGGCGAAGCCGTGCTCTCCACGTAGATCTCGTTGCCATCGCGCCGGATGAGCAGCATGGGCCGCACCGACTTGATCGATCGCGTGCGGCGGATGGCCACGGCCAGCGGGTTCTCCAGCGGCTCGCAGGTTTCCTCGTGGAAGGCGCGGAAGATCTCCTCGATGGCCCGGCCCTGGCTGTCCTCGAGCCGCCAGCCGGTGAGCGACTCGGCCACCGGGTTCAGGTAGTCCACGACGCCGGAGGAGTCGGTGGTGATCACGCCATCGCCGATGCTCTGCAGCGTGATCTGCGCGCTCTCCTTCTCGCGGAACAGCGCCTCCTCGTACAGCTTGCGCTCGGTGATGTCGAGTTCCACGCCCACCAGGCGTATCAGGCGGCCCTTGTCATCCACCTTGGCCTTGGCGCGGCTGATCACCCAGCGCCATTCGCCGCTGGCATGGCGCATGCGATGCAGGCTCTCGAACAGCGGTGTCTTGCCGGCCACGTGATCGCGGATGGCGGCCTGCACGCGCGACATGTCATCCGAGTGCACCAGGGTCCGCCAGTCCGGCGCGGTGCCGACATCGTGCTCGTCGTAACCGAGCATGGTCTTCCAGCGCGGCGACATGTAGACGCGGTTGTTCAGCGTGTCGAAATCCCACAGGCCATCGTTGGCGCTGTACAGCGCGAGCTCGTTGCGCTCCTCGAGGTCCTTGAGGCTGGCCTCGATCTGGATGCGGGTGAGGCCGGCCGACAGGCTCGAGCCCAGGAGCTTGAGCAGCAGGTGGAGCTGCACGTCCCAGCTCTCGCGCGGATGCGCCCAGGTGAGGCCCAGGAACCCCGCGGGCTTGTCCTGCACGTAGAAGGCGATCATCAGCACGCAGCCGATCTTGAGCTCGGCGAAGGCATGCGCGTCCTGTGCCTGTTCGCGCCGCGGCTTGCCGGTATCGCGCACCTCGAACAGCCGCAGGTGTGCCAGGCGCGAGGCCAGCCAGGGAAAGGACTCCAGGCTCTGGCCGTTGAGCTGCTCGGGGTTGCCGCTGGCGAGCATCGAACGCGCCACCTGCATCTCGGTGAAGTGCCGGCTCTCGGCGTCCAGGCGCACGATGAAGGCGGCATCCGCCTGGGTCGCTTCGCGCAGGGCTTCGAGGTTGCTGCGGATGCAGGCACTCACGCCGCCCGCCGCCATGGTCTGGAAATCCACCGAGATCTTGGTGCACACCGCGTCGAGACCGAGCGCGAGCCGCCGCCCGGGGCGCGACCAAACCTGCGGCGACAGGATATCCGAGGCGGTCAGGTCCACCGGAGGCGTATCACTGGGTGCGCTGGGCATGGGTGGCCGGATTCTGGCACAGCCTGTAAGGACAATCCAGTAAGTCTATGATGCCAAAGCCTTTAGGGCTCGGTCCTGAAGTTCGCTCAGCACGCGCTCCATCCGTGCCTGAAACGCCTCCAACGCTACCGCATCCAGGCCCTTGGGAACGTAGACCGGTTCACCAACCACGATGCTGACCTGCGAAAAAGGCTTTGGGATGACGAAATGATCCCACTGGATGCGCCAGGATCGCGTCGCGGCGTAGCTCATGGGAATCATGGGGCGCTGCGACAACTGGGCCAGCAGGATCGCACCAGGCTTGAACTTCCAGCGCGGTCCCTTCGGGCCATCCGGGGTGATCGAGGGCGAGATCCGCTCCTGCATCAGTGCCTGGTAATAATCGCGCAGCGCCCGCGCGCCGGTGTGCGAGGAGGATCCGCGGATCACGGCCGCCGGAAGTTGCCGCACGGCCATCGCGCCGATCTCCCCATCCACGGACGGGCTGATCAGGAAGCCGAGATTGACGCCCTCGCCCCGCAGGCCGAGCAGCACCTTCACGCAGAAGAGTTGGTGCTGATGCCAGTACACCGGAATGAACGAGGGCGCACGCTCGAGCGCCGCGCGAATGTGTTCCTCGCCTTCAATGTGAATCACTCGCGTCCACGACCAGACCAGGCGCACCAGTGCGAGCCCTGAAGGCACGAGCAGCCGGTAGAAGAACAGCCGCGTGCGCGTGAGGCTTCGCTGCGAGCGCGTCTGCTGTTCGTACAGCGTGTTGCGCAGCGGTTCTTCAGGATCACCCATCCGAAGCATTGTGGGAGAGCCGCGAGCCTGTGCGCAAGGATCGCGTCGGTTACAATGGGCGGATGCGCAGCACGAGCCCACCGCCCGGTCCCGCCGAAGGTTTCGATCTCGGCGCCACCGACGAGTCCCTCGAACGGTTGAGGGCCTGGGCTCCCGTGCATGGCGATTTCTATCGCGTCTTCTCGCCCGCGCGTGGCGCCAACGACTTCGTTGCCAATCACCCGGACGATGTGAAGCGCGTGATGCTCTCCAACCACCGCAACTACACCAAGGGCGGGGGCATGGACCGGGTCCGGATCCTGCTGGGCAACGGCATCATGACCAGCGAGGGCGCCTTCTGGCGGCGCCAGCGCCGCATGATGCAGCCCGCCTTCCACCGCCGCATCATCGCGCAGTTCGCCGGACTCATCGGCGAGATGAACGAGAAGTGCGCCGCGCGCTGGCAGGGGTTCGCGGACCGTGGCGAGCCGGTGAACATCACCGAGGACACGAGCGAGCTCACCCTGGAGATCGTGCTGCGCTCGATCTTCGGCAGCGACCTCGACCGGCTCGGCGAGGTGCACGGCGGCAACCCCTTCGAGGTGGTGCACAAGGAACCCTCGCGAGACCTCAGGTTCGCCTTCCGCTTCCGCTCGCTGGGCAAGCTCGTGGCCGAGGTCATGCAATGGCGGCGCCGCGAAGGCGGCGAGCACTTCGACTTCCTCGCGATGCTCATGGACGCCCGAGACCGCGAGACCGACCAGGCCATGGATGACGGCGAGCTCATCGACGAGGTGCTCACGCTGGTGGTGGCGGGCCACGAGACCACGGCGGCCGCGCTCACCTGGACCTGGTACCTGCTGAGCCAGCACCCCGACGCGCAGGCGCAGCTCCAGGCCGAGGCCGACCGCGCACCGCGCGAGGCCGCGCCCAGCCTGGAACGGGCCGAGTCGCAGCTCTACACGCACCAGGTCGCGCAGGAATCCCTGCGCCTGTATCCGCCAGGGTGGCTGCTGGTCCGTCGCACCATCGATCCGGACGTGCTGGGCGGCTACGAGATCCCGGCGCGCTCGGACGTGTTCATCTGCCCCTACCTGCTGCACCGCCATCCGGAATACTGGCCGGATGCGGAAACGTTCGACCCGCAGCGCTTCACGGGCGGTGAGACCGACGAGCGCCACCGCTTCGCCTACATCCCCTTCGCCGTGGGTCCGCGCCATTGCATCGGTGAAGGCATGGCCATGTACGAGATGCTGGTGCACCTGCAGCGCATGGCGCGGCAGTTCCATTTCGTCCGCGCCGATGATGCCCCGATCGAACTCGAGGCGCAGGTCAACCTGCGCCCCCGCTCCAACCTGATGATGCGAGTCACTGCCCGATGAAATACGAAACCCTGGTCGATATCCTCGAGAACAACCGCAACGTGGAGCGTGCCGTCACTTACGTGCTGGGCGAAAACGAGGAGCGGCGCCTGCCCTATCGCGAGGTGCACGCACGCGCGCTCGGCATCCTGTACCACCTGCAGGCCATGGGCGCGCAGCGTGGCCAACCCATGATCATCTTCCTCGCCAACAACGAGCAGTTCATGGACGGCTTCTGGGCCGCGGTGTGCGGAGGGATGATCCCGGTACCGCTGGCCGTGGGCATCAGCGATGAGCACCGCCACAAGCTGCTGCGCATCGCCGCGAAGCTCACCGACCCCATCCTGTACACCGACCGCAAGAGCCTGGATCGGCTGGGCTCGCTTGCTCAGGAGTCCGGCCAGCAGGCTCTGTTCGACCGCCTCAAGGCCCGCACCTTCCTCGCCGATGCCATCACCGACATCTCCAAGCCCGGCAAGCTCCATCGTCCCTCACCGCAGGACACCGCCTTCATCCAGTTCTCCTCGGGTTCCACCAGCGAGCCCAAGGGCGTGGTGCTGACGCACGCCAACCTCGTCACCAACATCAAGGCGTCCATCCAGCGCTGCGGCTTCAACCAGGACGATGTCACCTTGAGCTGGATGCCGCTCACCCACGACATGGGCCTGATCGGCTTCTACATCATGCATTTCACCGCACAGGCACACGTGCACATCATGCCCACGGAACTGTTCGTGCGCCGTCCGCTGTTGTGGCTGCAGACCTGTTCGAAGAAGCGCGTCACCATCACCTGCTCGCCCAACTTCGGCTACCGCCACCTGCTCAAAGTTCTCGGCGATCGCAAGCCCGATGGGCTCGACCTGTCGAGCCTGCGGCTCATCTTCAACGGCGCCGAACCGATCTCGGTGGAGCTGTGCAACGAGTTCATGGACAAATTTGCGGGCTGCGGGCTGAAGCGCACCGCCATGTACCCGGTGTATGGCCTGGCCGAGGCTTCCCTCGCCGTCGCCTTCCCGCCGGCGGGCTCGAACTACCGCTGGATCCGCGTGAACCGCCACAAGCTCAATGTCGGCGATGTCGTCGAGCTGAATCCCGCCCAGGCGCGCGACTCGCTGGAACTGATGTCCGTGGGCTCGCCCATCCCCTTCGTCGAGGTGCGCATCGCGGACGATGCGCGCGCCGCACTGCCTGAAGGGCGCGTCGGCCACATCCTCATCCGGGGTGCGAATGTCACCGGCGCCTACTATGGCGATGAAGCCGCGACACGCCAGGCGATCGACGCCGAGGGCTGGCTGGACACCGGAGACCTGGGCGTGGTGCGCGAGGGCCAACTCTACATCACCGGCCGCTCCAAGGAGATCATCTTCGTCAACGGCCAGAACTACTTCCCTTATGATCTCGAGAACATCGCGCAGCGCGCGCCGGGGCTCGAACTGGGCAAGGTGGTGGTGGCCGGCGTACGCCGCCCGCAGGGCCAGAGCGACGAATTGACCATCTTCGTCCTGCATCGCTCCGACATGGCCGAATTCCTGCCCACGGCCAACGCGGTGGCGCACCTGGTCAACGAGCACGCGGGCCTCGAGGTCGCGCAGGTCGTGCCCGTCAAGCGCATTCCGAAGACCACCAGCGGCAAGGTGCAGCGGCACCTGATGGAGGAATCCTTCCTCAATGGCGAGTTCGACGCCGATCTCGCCGAACTCGAGCGGCTGCGTGCCGCGGGGCACGGCGCCAGCGCACCCAGCGCCTCGGCCATCGAGCAGAAGATCCTGGCCATCTGCGATGCCGCGCTTCCCGGCAAGGGGCTGGCGGCGGGCGACAACTTGTTCGAGATCGGCGCGAGCTCGCTGAAGCTCATCGAGATCCACGAGAACATCGATCGCGAGTTCCCGAACCAGATCGACCTCACCGAGCTGTTCGATCACCCGACGGTGCAGCAGCTGGCGAAGCACCTCGAGGGCAAGCTGGGGAAGTGACCGCGGCGGCGCCGGGGAACCGGCGCCGCACGGCGTATCAGTAAGACTGCGGATCCGCGCCGTACAGCGGCCTCTGCAGCTTCCAGCGCCGGTAGGACCACAGCCAGTCCGAGGGCGCCTTGAGCACCTCGGCCTCGCACAGCCGCGCATATCGCTCGGTGATCACGCCGGGTTCCAGCCGCTCCACGCCATCCCACAGCGACTCGAGCTCCACCTCGTAGTAGCCGCGGCGCACCCGGCGCATCGCCAGGAAGATCATGGGCAGGCGCGTCGCGCGCGAGATCTGCTCGGCGCCCACGTAGAACGCGGTGTCCTGGCCCAGAAAGGTGGTCCAGTGCCGCCGGTCGGTGGACACCGGCGCCTGGTCTGCGTTCATGGCCAGCGCGCGCACCACACCGCGCCGCTGCAGGTAGTCCGCGAGCAGCTCCTTGGCGGGGACGAGCCTCGCACCGAAGCGCGAGCGCACCTGGTACATCAGCCGCTCGCCCCAGGCATCATGCAACGGCTTGTAGGCGGCATCGATGGGATAGCCGAGCTGCACCATCATGCCCTGCAGGAGCCACTCCCAGTTGCCCAGGTGCGAGGTCACCAGCATGACGCTGCGGCCGGCATCGAGGTAGGCGCGCGCCAGCGCGATGTTTCGCACCTGCACCCGCTCGCGCATCTCTGCTTCGCTCATCCGCACCGACTTGATCAGCTCCACCGCCATGTCGCAGAAGCCGTGCAGGAAGCGCTTGTGGATGGCCGCCCGCTCCTGCTCGCTTCGCCCGGGGAACACCTTCGCGAGCTGTTCGCGGATCACGCGGTGGCGATGGCGGACGAGGTAGTAGGCGAGCAGGTACAGGAAGCCCGAGAACGCATACAGCGCTCCCATGGGCAGGCGCGAGGCCAGCCTCAGCCACCGGGGGAATCGTTCAGCCAAGCAGCGGCTTCCGCCGGCCAACCGTGATGCAGGCCGGATTGGCGGCTGCACGACCATGCTCCGGATGGGCAATCCGAGAAGCAGCACCGGGTCTGGAAATGGGAGCTGTTCGTAACATGGGCCGTTCAATGCCAGGGTCGGGAGCCGCGTGCCGCGGCTCCAGATTATGTCGAATCGCAGGGCATCCTGCTGGAGTGTTTGGCATGCGGAAAATTATACGACGCGCCCTGCCGGCGCTGCTCGTCCTGGGACTGCTCGGCGCACCGCCTGGTCGCGCCCACGAGCATTCCTCCGGTGAATTCGACGTGTTCCTGTCGGCCGAGGCACTGCATGCCTCGGGCGATTTGCACCGCGGAGATGATGACTCCTGGTTCAACGCCGACGTGGTGTTCGGCCTGACCCAGCACCGCTTCCGCGTGTTCGGCGAATACTTCATCACGGCCGAGGAGCATGACCTGGAGCGCCTTCAGGTGGGATTCGAGTTCGTACCGGAGACCTTGCTGTGGATCGGACGGTTCCACCAGCCGGCGAGCGCCTGGAACACCGAGCATCATCACGGCCGCTACCTGCAGACGGCCATCACCCGCCCCTCCATCGAGCGCTGGGAGGACGAGCACGGGATCATCCCGCAGCACATCGTCGGCGCCCTGCTGGAGTCGAGGCGCCCCTTGGGCACGGTGGGTGGCCTGCAGTTGTCGGCCGGAGTGGGCGCAGGGCCGTCCCTGGGTGACCACGAATACGAGCCCATCGGCGTGCTCGAGAGTACTCCTGGCCGACATCGACTGTCGGTCAGCGCGCGAATCGCCTGGCTTCCGGAGTTCGTTGGCCCCACCAGTGCGGGTTTGCTGTACGGCAGCCACGACTTCAAGGGGCGAAATCCGAGCACCGCCGCCGGCCTGCCCTCGCCTGATGTCCGCTTGAACCTGCTCGGCGCCTACTGCGACTGGTACCAGGAACCCTGGCGGGTCATCGCCGCTGTCTACAGAATCAATGCCGTCTACCGCGGCAGCATCCGGGACGAGGACTTCACCGCCGCCTATGCGCAAGTCGAACGGCAGCTTCCCTGGCGGCTGAGCGCATTTGCCCGCATGGAGGCATCCGCTGGCATGCGCGCTTCGCGCTTCGTCCAGTCCTTCGATGATCACGACGGCGATATCGATCTGGCCTTGCATCGCAATGCGCTCGGTCTGCGCTGGGACTTCGCCCGCCGCCAGGCCCTGAGCATCGAGATCTCGCACGTCGTATCGCTCGAGCAGCGCTCCGACGATGTCCGGCTGCAATGGAGCGCTGCCGTCCCGTGAAGCAATGGGCCCGCCAATTGGGTCTGCTGTGGCTGCTATTTGCCGCCACGAGCTCCCACGCAGGCGAAAAGCTGGTTCTGATCGCCAGTGCCGACAGCCGCGTGGAGCAACTCGATTCGCTGGAGGTCCGCAAGCTGTTCCTCGGTCTGACGGTGATCCACGATGGGATGAGGCTGCGGCCCCTGCTGAATGAAACCGACGGTCAGATCAAGGCGGTCTTCCTGCAAAACATCGTCTCCATGTCCGAGATTTCATATGACCATCATCTGCTGGGCATGGCCCTGAAACAGGGACGACCGCGTCCCGAACCGTACGCCGACGAAGTTCGCCTGTACGCCGCAGTTGCGGCCGATCCAGCGGCGCTCAGTTTTGCATGGATGAAGGACGTCGAGCACAATCCGCGCTTGAAGGTGCTGAGGGTGTTGTGGCACGACTGAAGACCCCAATCTCGCGGCTGATCGCTGGCTGGGTCGTGGCACTGCACGTCGTGCTGCTGCCCGCCCTGTATTTCGGCCTCGGATTCGTGGTGCGCTCGAGCCACGAAGCGTTGTTCGTCCAGCATGCGCGGACCTTCGCCCGCGTGATCGCCGACGAGTTCGAGATCGGCGCGGCGCTGGACAGACCCGGCGGCGTCGCCGACGTGCTCGACCTCGCCATCATCCACGGCGAGGGAAATTTCGCGGAAATCCTCTACCGGGGGAAGATCTACCGGAGCGAGCTCAGCCAGCCGGGACTGAATCCACCGCGGCAGCCCGATCTCGGGTTCGTGCAGGGCGGGGACGACACCTACTTCATCGTCCTGCCGATCGTGCACCGCGGAGAAAATGCCGAACTGCGGCTCGGGTTCAACGAACAGCCGACGCGGGAACGAATCCAGCTCGCGCTCGACCGCATGCTGTCGATGCTGGCGGCGTACCTGGTCATCGCCATGGGCATCGCTCTCGTCCTCAGTCACCGGCTGTCGCGGCCCATCCACGCCCTGCAGACCGTGTCGCGCACCATTGCCTCGGGTGACTATGCGCGAACCATGCACACGAGCACCGGCATTCTGGAGCTGCACGAACTCGCCGAGGACCTCGAAGGCATGCGACGCGAACTGGTGGGCGTGAACGAACGCCTCCAGGCGCAGGTCAGGGAGAAGGAGAGCCTGGAATTGCGGCGTGAGGAACTGCAGAGGCAACTGCGACAGCGGCAACGGCTGGAAACCGTCGGCACGCTGGCGGGTGGCGTGGCGCACGAGTTCAACAATGTGCTAGTGCCCATCATCCTGTTCACGCAGTCGGCGCTCGACGAGCTGCCGCCCGACAGCAGTTCGCGGGCAGACCTGGAGCGTGTGCTCCATTCGGCGCGACGCGCCAAGGATGTGGTGCAGAAGATCCTGACATTCAGCCGCGAACTCGGCGATACGGAGCTGCGACCCATCGACCTGCGTGCAGTGGTGAAGGATGCCGTCAACCTGTTCTCCGCGCTCGCGCCGCCCAACATCGAAATCCGCACCCAGGTCCCCGACGCCATGCCTGCTGTCCGTGGTGAGGCCACGCTCGCCCTGCAGCTCCTGATGAACCTGTGCACGAATGCCTACCAGGCCATGCAGGGTCGCCATGGCCAACTCACGATCGGATTGCGCCACCACGAAGCTGGGGGAGTCGGGAACCAGCACGGGGCCTGCGTGGAATTGTGGGTGCAGGACACCGGGCACGGCATGGACGGCGCCACGGTCGAGCGCATCTTCGAACCCTTCTACACCACGCGCACCGTGGGCGAAGGCACCGGACTGGGCCTGTCAGTGGTCCACGGCATCGTCGAGAGCTTCGGCGGCAACATACGCGTGGACACGCAAGAGGACATCGGCACGACTTTTAGGGTATTTTTCCCGCTCACCGACCCGGCGGGAGCGGCGCAAGCAGAGCCCTGCGGCAAATGAGGAGCCCATGAGACGCGTACTGGTCATCGATGATGAACTCGACGTGCGCGACGCCATCAAGCGCGTGCTGGAGCGTGCAGGCTGCCAGGTGCGTGTCGTGGACAACGCGAATGCCGCGATGGAGGCACTCGCCGCACAACCCGCAGACGTGGTGATTACCGACATCATCATGCCGCAGATCAACGGCGTGGAGGCCATCCAACTGATTCGCACGAACCACCCGGAAGTCCGCATCATCGCGATCTCCGGTGGTGGCAACTTCGGCATCAACTCCTACCAGCCCAGCGCCATCACCACGACGGCGTACCTGGCGGCGGCAAGCAAGGCCGGCGCCGACATGACACTGACGAAGCCGTTCGAAACCCAGGAATTGCTCACGGCGCTTGCGCGCCTCACCGGCACTGGCAGCGCCTGACCGGGGTACCGTCAAGATCCTGCTGCGCCGCGGCATCTTCCTGTCTGGCTCGCCCATGAGCGAGTACCGTGTTCGCCTACTGGGCTCGCGATTCCGGTGGGCGTTAAATGCCGCGCATGGCTGCGGCCCACCGCACGGCGTTGGTTGTTGCCCTGGCGCTCGCGTCCGGGCCGGGGTTGGCGCGAGCCGACATATTCACCTATACCGATGCGCAAGGCACCACGCACTTCAGCAACGTTCCGGTGAATCCACAGTATCGGTTGCTCGTGGCAGGTCCTTCCGACCCCGGGGCCTCTGCAAAGGCATCGGGCAAATGGCTGGGCCGGTCGGCCCGGTTCGACTCGCTCATAGACTCCGCCGCGCAGACACACGATATCCAGGCGGCGCTCATCCGGGCGGTGATCCTGGTGGAGTCGGGGTTCAACCCGCGTGCGGTGTCGCGGCGGGGGGCGGTCGGCCTGATGCAACTGCTCCCGGATACCGCCAAGCGCTACGGTGTGTCCGACATCTACGACCCTGAACAGAACATCAGCGCAGGTGCGCACTACCTGCGCGACCTGATGGTCCGGTTCGGAAGCGACCTGAACCTGACGTTGGCCGCGTACAACGCTGGCGAAAACGCGGTGGAGCGCTATGGCGGACGCATACCGCCATTCAAGGAAACCCAGAAATATGTCCCAAGCGTCCTTCGTATCTATCGCGCCCTGATTTCGCGCCACGGGGACTCGGAACCCGGCTGAATACAGTAAACACCTACCTCCTACCCACTACTCCGATCATTGACTGGGGCGCTCGCCCACTGTCGGCCACCGCCGGGCTGTCTGACCATGAGATCTCGGTCAACAGCGGGGTTCGACGATGGACCAGTCGGAAGCATCGCACCGGCGCGCGCGCAACCGTGCGATCGCCAGAGCCAAGCAAGAGTGGGAGTGCATCGCCGATGCGCTCCCCGAACTGCTGTGCCTGCTGAACTGTCGTGGTGAGATCCTGCGCACCAACCGGGTGGTGGAACGGTGGTCGATCGGCAAGGTGCAGGACGTTCTCGGGCTGGACCTGCATTCCGCCCTGCACGGTGATTGCGACGATGCCCGATGCCCGCTGCTTCACTCGTTGCAGGCGGCGTGGATCCCGCTCTCGAACGACGGGCACGGGGAATTCGAGCTTGCCGATCCGGGCCTGGACAAGACGCTGAAATTCGAGATGAGACGGCTGCCCGATGCGGTCGACGGGCCAGCCGGGAGTTCCTCGAACTATGCCGTCTGCATCGTTTCGGACATCACGCAGCTACGGGCATCCGAGCGCGAACAGCAGGTGATGCAGGAGGAACTCGAGCGCCGCGTGCTGAACCGCACCGCTGAACTCACCACCGCAGTGGACCGGCTCGAGGCCGAGGTGGCGCGCCGCGAACTGGCTGAAGGGTCCTTGAGGACTTCGCGCAATGAGCTGAGCCGGTTGTCCGAGCAGCTCATGAGGGCGCAGGAGATCGAGCGCAAGCGGATTGCGCAGGACCTGCACGATGCCGTGGGTCAGTCCCTGAGCGCCATCAAGTATTCCCTCGAGCGCGCGATCCAGATGCACGCAGCCCCGCAACTCGGCGACCCGATGAAGGTCCTGTGCAAGGCGGTCGAACACGTGCAGAACACCATCGAGGAGGTGCGCACCATCTCCGAGAACCTTCGCCCGGCGTTGCTCGATGCGCTTGGCGCGGTCTCCGCCATCCGGTGGCTCTGCCGCGAATGGAGCGAGGTGTTCACCGAGGTGGAAGTCGACATCCAGCTTCACCTCACGGATGCGGATGTCGATGAGCCGCTGGGCACCACGCTGTTCCGGACCGTGCAGGAATCGCTGAACAACGTGGCCCGCCACTCGAAGGCCAGCCGTGTGACGATCTCGGCCGCGCGGGAGCCCAGCTACCTTCGCCTGCACATCACGGACAACGGCGTCGGATTCGAACCCGACAGCCGGGCGATGCGGCGCGGCCACGGCCTTGCTGGAATACGAGAGCGGGCAACCAATACGGGCGGGATGTTCTCGCTCATTTCATTCCCTGGCGGTGGCACGCAATTGACGCTCCACTGGCCGCCAAACTCAGTTGAAGGTTCAGGAGTGGTCAAGCTATGCGCCAGCCGATGAGTTCCCGTTCAAGCCAGCTTCGCGGTTTCACGCTGCTCGAACTGCTGGTCGTCATGGTGATCATCGGCCTGCTGGCCGGATTCGTCGCCCCCCGCTACTTCGCGCAGGTCGGCAAGTCACAGGTCAAGGCCGCCCGCGCGCAGATCGATGCACTCGAGAAGGCGCTGGACCAGTACCGGATCGACATGGGCCGCTATCCGACCACGGAGGAAGGGATGGATGCGCTGGTCGTGGCTCCCATCAACGAACCCAACTGGGGTGGTCCGTACCTGAAGAAGGCGATTCCGATGGATCCCTGGGGTCACCCTTACGGCTATGCGAGTCCAGGCACGCACAACAATGACGTCGACCTGTTCTCGTATGGCAAGGACGGACGCCCCGGGGGCACGGGCGAGAATGCCGATCTGACCAACTGGTGACCGGTTCGATGCACTTCAAAGCAAAGACCTTGAGCGCCGACAACGGAGTGTTGATCTGCCCCGTTGAGGCGGTGGACGAGGCCGATGCCCGCCGCCAGCTCGGCGACCGCGGCCTCAAGGTCATCACGATGAGCGCCCGCCGATCCTGGCGTCGTTCCCGGGCCGCGCGCATACCTCTCGTAAACTTCACGCAGGAACTCGTGGCGCTGCTCGATGCCGGCCTGTCACTGACCGAATCGATCGATACTCTGTCCGAGAAGGAAGCGGTTCCCAGCGTCAAGCGGGCCCTTGACCAGATCAGGAACCGCCTGTTCGAAGGCCAGACTTTGTCCGCCTGCATGAGCGAGATGCCCGCCAGCTTCCCTCCGCTGTACGTGGCCACGGTTCGCGCCAGCGAGCGAACCGGCGCGATCCGCGAGGCGTTGAATCGCTATGTCGCCTATCAGCAGCAGGTGGATGTCCTGCGCAAGAGCCTGGTCAATGCGTCCATCTATCCGGCGGTACTGACGCTCGCGGGCACGCTGGTGACGGTCTTCCTGATGTGGTACGTCGTCCCGCGGTTCAGCGGCATCTACGAGGACCTCGGGAGCGACCTTCCCTTTGCATCACGCATGTTGATGCAATGGGGCCAACTGCTCCAGGCGCATGGAATGACGATCCTCGTGGTCCTCACCACGGCCGCCGGGCTCCTGGCCTACATCCTCTCCCGGCCGAAGACCCGCATCGCCATCGGCGGGTGGATCGCGAGCATCCCGGCCTTCGGCGCCCAGCTTCGGCTCTATCAGCTCGCACGCCTGTATCGCACGCTGGGAATGCTGCTCCGGGGCGGCACTCCAGCCGTCACCGCACTGGAGATGTCGGCAGGCCTGCTCAACGCCTCCATGCGAACGGCGCTGGCCGACGCCACGCGCGCGGTGCGCGAAGGCCAGTCGATCGCCAACTCCCTTCAGAGCCACGCGCTCACGACGCATGTCGCGGCCCGGATGCTGCGGGTCGGAGAACGCGGCGGGAACATGGGAGAGATGATGGAACGCATCGCCGCATTCTACGACGATGAACTCGGGCGCTGGGTGCAGTTGATGACCCGCCTGATCGAACCGGCGCTGATGACGGTCATCGGCCTCATCATCGGTGTCATCGTGGTTCTGATGTACTTCCCGATATTCGAACTCGCCGGCAGCATCCGATGAACGCTGCGTCCACCATCGCATGCAGTTCCGATGCCGATGAGGATCTCATCGCGGCGGCGCTTGCACGCGCAAAGGACACGGGCAGACCGGCCCTCGATGTCCTGGAGGAAACCAGCGGGCTCGGCCCGGCGGAACTGGCCGCCGTCCTGGGCCGGCTCTTCGACTACCGATGTATCGGTTCAACGGACTTGAATACCCTGGAACCGGCCTTCAACCTGCTTTCATCCGCCGAATGTACCCGGCGAAACTGCGTACTCGTGAACGGAATCGACGGCCTCGTTGCGGTGATCGCCGATCCGTTCGACAACGATCTGCGTGCCTGGCTCGAAGTCCGCATATCCGCCACGCTCCAGTGGTCCATCGCCGCACGGGCGGACATCCGGGCGTACCTGTCGAGGCACGAGGCGGGCCTTCGTGCCATCGACTCAGCCGTCGAGGCGGCACAATCGGATGCCGGACTGGACGGCGAGATGGAAAACCTCTCGCTTGCCTCCATCAACCAGGACTCCAGTCCCATCGTCAAGCTGGTGCATTCGACCATCTTCGACGCGCTGCGGACCGGCGCCAGCGACATCCACCTGGAGACGACCAGCACCGGCCTCGTGGTGCGGTACCGGATCGACGGGGTGCTGGTCAACGTCGCGACGGTCAGCGGAACCGACATCTCCGAGCAGGTCATCTCCCGCATCAAGGTCATGTCCGAGCTGGATATCGCGGAGCGCCGAACGCCGCAGGACGGGCGGTTCAAGACCGGCGTCAACGGTCGGCCGATCGACTTTCGCGTCTCGATCATACCGAGCGTCTTTGGCGAAGACGCGGTCCTGCGTGTGCTGGACAAGCAGGCCCTGACCGATGAAATGCGCGGCCTGCGCCTGGATGCGCTGGGGTTCAACGCCGGCATCATCGCGAAATTGAGGCGCCTAAGCGCCCAGCCGTACGGCATGCTGCTCGTCACGGGTCCGACCGGCAGCGGCAAGACCACCACCCTTTACGCAGCAATCTCCGAAACCCACACGGGCAACGACAAGTTCGTCACGATCGAGGACCCGGTCGAGTACCAGCTTCCCGGCGTACTGCAGATTCCCGTCAACGAGAAGAAGGGGCTCACATTTGCCAGGGGGCTGCGCTCCATCCTGCGCCACGACCCGGACAAGATCATGGTCGGCGAAATCCGCGATCCCGAGACCGCACAGATCGCGATCCAGTCCGCGCTCACCGGCCACCTCGTGTTCACCACCGTGCACGCCAACAACGTCTTCGACGTGATGGGGCGGTTCGTCCACATGGGCGTGGATGCGTACAGCTTCGTATCGGCGCTGAGCGGCATCATGGCCCAGCGACTGGTCCGAGTGGTCTGCGGTCAATGCGCAGAGCCCTCCCGACCCTCGCGCCAGTTGCTGGACGAGTCAGGCCTGTCCACCGCCGTGGCGGCGGCCTACAGCTTTCGGGCCGGGCGCGGCTGCATGCATTGCCGCGGCAGTGGCTACCACGGCCGCAAGGCCATCGGGGAGCTGCTGGTGCTGAACGACGAGATCCGCGAGGCATTCATTGCCCGCGTCCCGGTGCGCCAGCTCAAGGAACTGGCATTGGCCTCAGGGGTGCGCTTCATCCGCAACGCAGCACTCGACCTCGTCAGGAACGGCGAAACCACGCTCGAGGAGGTCAATCGTGTCACCACTATGGCGTGACGAAGTCGGCGTGTTCATCGCACCGAGACGGCTCATGCTGGTGCGGATGAAGCGGGGAATTCGTCCGCAACGTCTGGCTGAACGCGTCATCCTCGTGGACACCCTGGATGCCAGCCACGGGGAAACCGCCGTCGATGCCCTGAACCTGTGCCTGCGCGACCCGCTCTGGCAGAACGCCAACGCACGAGTGATCATCGCCGATCACTGGGCGCGCTATGCGACGGTGCCCTGGGCCGATGAGATCAGCGGTGAGGCCGAGCGCATCGCCCACGCACGCCTGTGCATGGCCGGCACCTTCGGCGATCTCGTCTCGCAATGGACGGTAACCGTGAGCGAGACGCCTCCCGGGAGTCTGCAAGTTGCCTGCGGCATACCGACCCAGCTACTCGCGAGTATCCGCCTGTCCTGCGAATCGGGCGGCTTGCGCATCCGCTCGATCCAGCCCTATCTGGTCGCTTCCTTCAATTCCTGGCGCAATACGATGCCAGGCAATGGCGCATGGTTCGTGACGCTGGATGAGGGCTCACTCACCGCGGTCCATTTCACGAACCATCGTTGGAACTGCGTGCGCTCGGTGCGCATCGGCAACGACTGGGAGATCGAGCTGAAACGGCTGCAGACTTTCGGCCGGCTGTCCCGCACGTCGGAAGTGCCCGCGCCCGTGTTCGTCGACGCGCCGCGCTGGCTGAGGGAACGTGGCTCCGACAGGATTCGCGATCTCGTCTGGCTCGATGACGGCACTGCCGGAACCGAGTCCGCCGCCGTTTCGCTCATGCAGCGGATGTATGCATGAAAACCCGACCCTTGCAGCTCGACTTTCAATCACCGGAGCGCAGCGGCGGCCCGGCAGGCCTCCTGATCCTGGTGGCCGGCGTCACTGCGCTGCTGCTGATCGGCCTGCAGTTCCATGCGGCCAGCCTCGAGCGTGAGGGCCTCGAGTTGAAGCTCGAGGCCCTCGAGTCCTTCCGCAATGCGGGTACCGATTCAGGCGGTCGCCAGGGCGCAGAGGACGCAGCCCCGGTCGTTGCCATGTTGGGCGCACCCTGGGCCGAGTTGTTGAAGGAGCTGGAGTCCGCCAGTCATGACGAGGCTGGAGCCGTCGCCGTCATCGCCGTCGAGCCCGACCGGGAAAAGGGACGGATCCGCATCATCGCCGAAGCGCGCAATCTGGGGATGGCGCTGGCCTACGTCGAGAGGCTGCAGAAGAGTCACGCGTTGCGATACCCGATGCTGGACAGCCATGAAGTTCGCGTCGAGGACCGCGACCAGCCCGTGCGGTTCCAGCTATCTGCGGACTGGAAGACCTGACCGTGTCCGAGCTCGAACCCATCACCGAGGTCACCAAGCCGCCGGCATCGACCGCGTTGATCGCCCGGCGCAAAGGCGCCCCGGCCCGCCTGGCACCGATCATGGTGGTCCTGAAGACCGCGATGGCGCGAAGCGGCCCGATGGTGGTGTACCGGCTCAATCGCCTGGGGCGCACCGGCGCGACCGGCGCCGCGATGTTGCTGTTCGCCTTGATATTCCTCCTGTCCGCGATCCTGCCGCAGCAGCGCCAGCTCGATGACATGGAACGCCGGATCCAGACCTCGCGTGCTTCCGGCAAGAGCGACGAAACTGCGCCAGCGCGTTTGAACCGGTTCATGGGCAGCATCCCCGGACGCAGCGAACTGCCCAGGATCGTCGGCAAGGTCTTCCTGCTGGCGGGGACAGCCCAGCTGACCCTCGAGCGGGGCCGGTACGAACTCAGCCCGATGCGAAATGGACACCTCGCACAGTACCGGATGTCATTTCCTATCAAGGGGCGCTACCCCGACATCCGTCGATTCATCGACAGCGTGATGGCAACTGTTCCCAGTGCCGCCCTCGACGGATTGCGCGTGGAGCGCAAGACGGTGGGGGATGAAAGCGTTTCCGCCGACCTGAGGTTCGCCGTGTTCGTGCGCAATGACAGATGAACGCAATGACGCCCAGCCGCAAGGTCATCTATGGCGTCCTCATCGCCATATCGCTAGGGCTGGCCATTTTCGGCCAGCCCGGCTCGGACACCAGCGCAGCCGCACCCGCATCGGCCCACGCAGCAGCTTCCGGCAGGCAGGCGCCGCCCCCCCGGTCGACGTTGAGTGCGGATACCGCTGCCCTGCTCACGCGACTGGCGCATCGAGGCGCGGATTCGACGTCTTCCCGGGACCTGTTTGCCGCACATTCCTGGTACGTCCCGCCACCGCCGCCGCCTCCCCCGCCGCCGGCACCCCCGGTCGCTCCGTCCAAGCCAACACCGCCGGCACTGCCCTTCGTCTTCCTGGGAAGCTATGCAGCGCAAGGCGATCCGGCCACCTACTTCCTGTCGCGCGGCGACCGGATCTACGACGTCAAGGTGGGCGAATCGATTGACGCCGAGTATTCGCTCGACTCGATGGATGGATCCAACCTGATCTTCAACTACCTGCCTCTGAAAGCCCATCAGAGCCTGCCCATTGGAGGTTCTCCGTGAGTTCCGCATCCAGACGCATCGGCGCGCTGTTGACGATCGCGCTGCTCTGCTGTTCCTGCACGGCCGCCCGCCTGCACCATGACGGCCTCGGATTGATCGAGAACGGCCGCTATGAAGAAGGCCTGATCAAGCTGGAGGAAGCGACGCGGGAGAATCCCCGCAATCTCGACTACCGCCTGGCACTGAGGGCTCGACACGAAGAAGCCGTGTTGAAACTGCTCGGCGAGGCCGACCGGGCCCGCGGTGCCGGCAAGCTGGAGGATGCAGATCGGGCCTACCAGCGCGTCCTCGTCATCGAAGCAGGCAATGACCGGGCCCGGCGCGGTCTCGACGGAACGGCGGCCGACCGGCGTCACAACCTCATGGTGGCCAATGCCGGCCAGGCCGTGACTGCCGGCGACTACGACAAGGCGGAGAACATCCTTCGGGCGGTCGTCGCCGAAGACCCGGGCTTCGCGGCCGCAAACGCCATGCAGGCGAAGATCGACACGGCCCGGGGGCCGATCAAGATCACGCCGAAGCTCAGATCGCACGAGAACCGGCCGGTCACCCTGCAATTCCGCGATGCGAACACCAAGATGGTGTTCGAGGTCCTGTCGCGTCAGACAGGCATCAACTTCGTCTTCGACAAGGACGTGAAGAGTGACGGCAAGACGACGGTCTTCGTGCAGCAGGTGCCGGTCGAACAGGCCGTCGAACTGGTCCTCGGCCAGAATCAGCTCGCCCGGCAGGTGCTGTCGGAGAACATGGTGCTCATCTACCCCAATACGGCCGCGAAGCAGAAGGAATACCAGGACGAAATCGTCAAGAGCTTCTACCTGTCGAATGCCGACCCGAAAAAGGCGCAGGAGATGCTGAAGACGGTGCTCAACACCAAGACGCTGTTCGTGGACGACAAGGCCAACGTGATCGTCATGCGTGACACGCCCGAGGCGGTCCGCATGGCGGAAAAGCTGATCGCATCGCTCGACCTCGCCGAGTCCGAGGTCATGCTGGAAGTCGAGGTACTGGAGATCACGCGCTCTCGCCTGCAGCAGCTCGGGATCAACTACCCGACCAGCGGTACGATCTCGACACCCGACACGTTGACCCTCGACTCCATCGGACGATTGGACACCGGTGATATCGCCATTTCGCAGTTCAAGATGTCGGTGGATGCCTTGAAGCAGGTTGGCGAGACCAACACGCTGGCAAGCCCCCGAATCCGTGCACGAAACCGCGAGAAGGCGAAGATCCTGATCGGATCCCGGGTGCCGGTAATCACCAACTCCGTCACCCCCACTTCCAGCGGCACGGCGGTTGTGACCGGCAACGTACAATACCTGGACGTGGGCTTGACGCTCGAGGTCGAGCCCACGGTGCACCTGGACAACCAGGTGTCGATCAAGATGAACCTCGAGGTCAGTTCGATCACCAAACAGGTCACGGTCGGCACCTCCGGAACCCTCGCCTACGAGATCGGCACACGCAACGCGCAGACCCTGTTGAGCCTGAAGGATGGCGAGACGCAGATCCTGGCAGGCCTCATCCAGGACAGCGACACGAGCAATTCTGCGCATATCCCCGGATTGGGGGACATCCCCATCGTCGGCAGGTTGTTCGGATCCAAGCGCCGCGACAAGGCGAAGACGGAGCTCGTGCTGTCCATCACGCCGCGGGTGATCCGGTCCGCCGCACGGCCGTCGAACGAGACCACTGAATTCTGGTACGGCACCGAATCCAGCATTCGCAGTGCGCCGCTGGGATCGCAGTCCGAGGGAGGCGCCTCTCGCGATGCCGGCGGTGCAGCGCCGGCGATGGCATCTCCCGGCACCGGAACCGCCGCCCCTGGCACCTCAGCCACGACCGGCCGCCGGCTGCCGGCCTTCCGCAGCCCCAGCCGTGCGTCCGCGGCGTCCAGTGCCGCCGCCGCGGCCGCAGCGGCTGCGACCAGTGTGGCAGCCGCACCCGATTCTGCCCCCACCAGCGAGGACATGGATACAGCCTCGCCTGATTCCTCGGCCGCCGATCCGGCGTCCGAGGTACCGACAGATGCACCATCGGCGCCCGAGGCGTCCGCGCCGGCCCCGGTTCCCGGCCGTTCCAAGGCTCGAGCTGATGCTCAGGGCGACCGTCCCGGCCTGTCGTGGTCCGGACCCACCACGGCGAAGCTGGGTCAGGAATTCGACGTGGCGCTCAATGTATCGGCACAGCAGCCGTTGGTCGGAGTCAAATCCCAGCTCCGTTACGACAGGAAGGTGCTGCAGCTACTGGCGGCGGAACCCGGTGGAATCGTGCCGGCCAATCTGAGCGACGCTCTGCCACCGCAGGTCAACCAGGCGGCCGGTGCGGTGCAATACGTCGTCCCGGCGACCAAGGAAGCGCCGATCCAGGGCAACGGCAGCTTCATCACGCTACGCTTCAAACCGCTCACCTCCTCGGCATCGACATCGATCAGCCTGCAATTCGCCGCCTCGAACGCCGATGGATTGAGCGTAGCGGCGATGTTGCCCGGCCCCCTGCAGATATCCGTCGAACCGTAGGCATCATGCGCATACGCGGATTCACCTTGATCGAACTGGTGGTCACGGTGGCCATCGTGGGACTGCTCGCGACCGCAGCCCTGCCCTTGGGCAAGATGGTGACGCAACGGCTGAAAGAGGCGGAATTGCGCAGCGCGCTGCGCGATGTGCGGGCCGGCATCGATGCCTACAAGCAAGCTGCGATGGATGGCAGGATCAGCATCGAGGTGGACGGCAGCGGGTATCCTCCCTCCCTGGACGTGCTGGTCGAGGGCGTCGATGACGTCAAGAACCCCGGGAAGGCAAGGATCCACTTCATGCGCCGCCTGCCTCGCGATCCATTCTATCCCGACAGTTCGGCCAACGCCGCAGACACCTGGGGATTGCGAAGCTACAGGAGCTCCGCCTCCAGCCCGCAGCCCGGGGATGACGTGTATGACATTTATTCGCTGGCACGAGGAGTGGGCTTGAATGGCATACCGTATCGGCAATGGTAACGTGAAGCGGCGCGGCTTCACGCTGATCGAATTGATCGTCGTCATGAGCGTCATTGCAACGTTGTTGACCATCGCCGTGCCGCGCTACATGAAGAGCCTGCAACGCTCGAAGGAAGCTGTGCTGCGCCAGGACCTGTCCGTCATGCGCGATGCCATCGACAAGTACAGCGCCGACCGCGGACAGAACCCGGAGACGCTTGCCAGCCTGGTGGAACACGGCTATTTGCGCAGGATTCCGCAGGATCCGTTCACGAATTCCTCGGAAGGATGGACGACGACGAACTCCGAGGATTCGGAATCCCCCGGCATCGTGGACGTCCACAGCAGCGCCGAGACGACCGCCCTGGACGGGACGGCGCTGGTCACCTGGTAGCGGTGTCCCGGGACGACCTGGCCCGAGGCGCGATCGGCGCCACCGCTCGTTCCGGTGGGCACAGGAGCAGCCGGCCAAGCCGATCGGCGTGATAGTCGAGCGGATTACCAACCGCTTGGAGGGTGATGCGATAGCCCGCCACCAGCGCCTGGGTATACATCTTGTCGGGCTCCGGGCAACCCAGTGCAGCGTCCCGCCAGGTGACCTGCTCGACACGGACCACGGTGACCTGGTTCCTGGGCAGGCCCATGCGGCCCGCCGCATCGTCCAGGGCCGCATCGACCGGCGGCGCCGGCGCCACGGCCTCTGCTGCCTGCGTATCGGTGACGGGCGTCCCCGCACATCCGAAGGTGGCGCTCGCCAACATCACGACTTTCGCGGCGATGATCCGGAATTTGCAGCGGTCCAAGAGGTCCAAGACGTGCGCGCGGTGCATGCGACCGACACTACGGCACGATCCAACCGGAGGCCAGCGACATCCTCGCGGGATCGCCACCCTCCAGCTTCACGATGTAGCTGCCCTTGGACGCAAAGCGCTGGCCAGGGCCCAGGCTCAGGTGCGGGTAGACCGACAGCTCGAGGGAGTTGCCGAGCCGGTGCTCCATGCGCTCGAGCATGAAGTCGCGCGAGTAGGTGTCCTTGCTGTGCATCATCATCATGCCGGTGGTGGTCGCCGCGAGATAGGCATTGAACTGCAGTTGCTCGTCGACCAGGGAAATCCCGTTGTTGCCCATCCAGCGCTTGACCACCTCGAGCCTCGCGGCCCGCAGCGAGGGCGGATCCTGCGGGTAGATGAGGCGAAGTCGACCCGTCGGATCGGGCGCCAGGACGGTACGCTGCGTGCCCACCAGCGCCGAGGAGAGATACACCGCCTTCAGCGGCGATCCGGAACCGGTCAGGGATCCCGCGTGTTTCAGATCCTCCGGCCTCAACCACAACACCAGGTTCGTGCCGGGTGAATCATGCATCAGACGCTGCCAGAACGAAGAATCCGGCGCAGTCTCGATCATCCGTTCCTTCGGCTTCTGCCCCTCTTCCCATGCGCCTCGAAACGCCTCTGCGGCAGTGACACTGGCATCATCATGACGGTAGACCTGCACGATGGGGCCTGATTCGGCGTCCTCACGCAAGTACTTTGCCAGCGCCCTCGCCTCCAGGGTCACGCCTTCGGACAGGTATACGGTGTAGATATTCTGCCCGTCGACCACGGGGACCTCGGTCTGCGGAAAGATGCAGGGCAATTCCTGTCTTTCGCTGAACTCATGGATGGGACGCCAGCTTTGAGTGCCCAGCCCACCGACCAGCGCGAACACCGGTTGCCGCCGGTAAAGGGTCTCGAGTTGCGAATCCCAGCTGGTGCTCGGACCCTGCAGTTCCCATACGTCCAGCACCCATTTCTTGTACGTGCGTCCGAAGCGCACCTGCCCGGTCAGTTCACGGCGCACTTCCGCACGTTGCCCCAGGTTGCGATCGCGGAAGAAGGTTCGCAGCATCTCCACCAGTGCATGCTCGCGTGTCGCATCCGTGCCCGGCTGGATCACCGTCGCGAAGCGCACCGCATCTTCATCAACCCCTGGCGACACGGTCACGGACAACGTGTGCAGGTAGGCGCTCAGGGAGGCGAACGTCGAATCGTCCAGCGCGAAGCGAGGCATGGTCGCATCCATGTTGCCGCCGGTGATGTCGATGCCGGTACGAATGGCCCGCGCCAGCGTCGCTTCGTCGTATGCAGGCCGCGGACGACTGCCGACGAACATGGAGGTGCGCTCGCCTCGAAGCAATTGAGCGCGCGCACGCGCGGCCTCGGCAGGACTCGAGGGTGTGGTCGACGATGCAGCGGATGCCGCGGCCGGCGGCCCGTCAATGGCGCCCGCGGGCGCCCGGGGCGCAACACGATCACCGAACAATGCCGGACCGGTAATGGCCCGAACTTCGATGGTTCCCTCACTGGAGCCATAGCCGCTGCGGCGGTGGCAGGTCGCGCAGGCTGCATCCTTGCCCGACAACGTCACACCCGCCTGGCCGGCGCCGCGCAACGGCTCGCCCGTCGGCAGGATGCCGTCGAGGTACAGACGCCGGCCGGCAGCGAGCGGATCGGTCAGCGGAGCGGCATCAGGCGCCGGAACACCCGCCGAGACGGGGATGCGCAACAGACTCAACAACGCGAAAACCGGTAGCCACCTCACGTGGTTCGCCGGTCCGCGGAACCAGACTTCCTGCCCGGGGTCATCTCGTCAGGGGGCTGAAGCACTCGGTTTGCCATTCGTCACCGTCACGCCTGCCGTCGCGCGGTTCGATACAGCGCCGCGCCGATCCTTGACAGTATAAATGAACGTCTCGACACCGCTGAAGCCGCGACGCGGAACGTATGACACTGTCCCGTTCGCATGGACCCGCACGTCTCCGCCTCGATTCGGCCCGCGCACTATCCGTACGCTGGCCGGGATCAGGTCGCCGTCGATATCGCTATCGTTGGCGAGCACCGCCAATACCTGTGGCGCGTACACCGTGCGGGCACGGACCGGCACCACGAACGCATCATCGCTGGCCACCGGCGGATGTCGCGCATTGTTGGCCACGTTCACGGTGATGACCGTCGAACTGCCGCTGTTGCCCGCTGCGTCGCTGGCCACAACCTGGAGCGTATGCGCACCATTGGCCGATGCACTCACGTCCCAGGCGAAGGAATAGGGAGATGAGTCATCGCTGGCGTAGTACACGCCGTCGACCAGCAGGTCCACCTTGACCACGCCGACATTGTCGTCAGCCGCCACGTCGACGACCGCCGTGCCCGAGACGTTCGCACCGCTCCCCGGCGCAGTGATCACGACCGTTGGCGGCTTGGTGTCGAGGGGCGGCTGGTAGTCGATCGCCGCGGTGACGGCGGCCAGGGCATCGACCCGCCCGTAACCGAAGTCCGTGTCGTAGCCTGCATTGCCGAGGTCCACGGACGTACCCTCGAGCAATTCCGTGGCAGCCGCGGGCGTCAGCGCCGGATTCGCGCCGAACATCAATGCGGCCACCCCCGCCACCACCGGACTGGCCAGCGAAGTGCCGGAATCCGGCAAGAAGAGACCGTACTTCGCCGTCGTCAGGATATACGTGCCGGGGGCCGACAGGTCCACGTAGGAACCGGTGCTGGAAAAATACGCGAGCGCATCGGTTTCGTCTGTGGCCGAGACGGACAGTATGAATGGTGACTCGGTCTGCCCCTCGACGCATCCGCAGTTGCCCGAAGCAGCCACCACCAGCGCACCGTGGTTGGCGGCATATTGCGCCGCCGCGGCAATCGTGGCATTGCCGACGACTCCTTCGAAACTCAGGTTGATCACCCGCGCGCCGTGGTCGGTGGCCCAGATGATGCCGTTGGCGATGCTGGCCGTCGTGGCTGCTCCGGCGCCATCGGTGACCCGCACCGGCATCAGCGGTGCGTTGCCCGCCACGCCAGCAACACCGACGCCATTGTTGGTGAGCGCACCTGCCACGCCGGCCACTTCGGTGCCGTGACCGAAGGCATCGCCGGTGTCGCTGTTGTTGCTGTAGGTGTTGTAGCCGAGGAGCAGCTTCCCGGCGAAATCGGGCTGGGTCGCATCGATGCCGCTGTCGAGGATGGCGATGACTGCGCCGGCGCTGCCCTGACTCAGGTCCCAGGCCTGCTCGACGCCGATCTGCGGCAGGTGCCACTGGCCGAGGTACTCTGGGTCGTTGGGCGTCAGGGCAGGTGCGAATTCGAGGTTCTTCTCGACGAACTTGACCTCGGGTTGTCGCGCGAGCCGGCTCAACACCGCATCTTCCGTGCCCGCAGGCACCCGTATACGCACGATCCGCGTCCGCTGGCCGATATCCTGCAGGAACTCGGCGCCGTGCTTCGTGTAGAGCCCATGGCGCCGGGGCGCGCCGACACCGGCCCGAAAACCGACCAGCAGTTCGCCGCTCACCCAGCGTGCCGCCCTTCCGTCACGGTTCTGCCCCTGCGCATCGGCTTGGCCGGCGGCCAGGAAGATCGCCAGGCTCATCGCCAGCGCGACACCCTGAAGGCATCTCACGCCGTGGGCGAAACTCTCGGCTGGACGGGTCATCGGCACAGCGCCAAGTTGACGGCTACTGCGCCACCACCGGCCCGACGCGGACCGGCCCGAACGCAACGCTGACCGAAGTACCCGGTCGCACCGCCTGACGCATGTTCGGATACAGGACGATGAGGACCTGGTCCTTGGCGTAGCGGCCGCCCTTGAGCGCATGATGCGGCGCCATCAGGGGCGGCAGGTCACCGCTGATCAGCACCGGCGCATTGGCCGAGTTGCCCAGCAGGGTATTTGCCTTGGCCGGATCGAGCACGCGGAAGCGCGCATCGACCAGGCCACCGGAAGCGGTCACGCCGATGTGGGTGATCTGGATGCCTGCCTCGGTCTCCAGCGCAGTGGGTTCGGGCGGCGTCGGCGCCGACTGGGAGGCACGCGCCACGGCAGCCGACCCGGCTGCTGTCGCGCGAGCCCTGACGGCGACAGGCTTTGCGGCCGCCGATCCCGCCGCTCCCGACGTCGCGCAACCAGCGAAACCGAGCGATACCAGTGAGCCGATCGCCAGTATCACCCGAGGCGCGCGCATTCCCGTGAATCGCCTATGCATTCATTCACCTCACGGCAGCACGGTCAGCGAGGCGCTGGCCGGGCTCGTGTTGCTGGCGGCATTCGATGACGTCACGTCGCCGACGTTGATGGTGTCGGTCAACGAGTAACCGGCGGCATTGCCGGCATTCAGGGACAACACCACCGCAACGGTCACCGAGCAACTGCCGTTGGCCGGGATCGCATTGTTGTTGTTCACCGTGAAGGTCCGACTCTGGTTCGAACGACCCACGGTGCCACCGCAGGTGGAGACCGGGTTGGACGGAATCGACAGCGACGACCCTGTCCCGGCGGGTTGCGGCAGCGCGTCGCTCAAGCCAAGACCGGCAATCGCCACGGCATTGGGATTGGTGAAGGTGATGACGTAGGTGGTCGTCCTGCCGGCCGCATTGGCCGTGCGAGACACGCTGCCCGTGAACGCCGCCGTCACCGTCGGGGCGGGGAGCAAGACCCGGAGCGTCGCCTGCCGGGCCGCGGTGTTGCCGACCGCATCGGTCAGCAAAGCGCGCACGGTGTAGGTGCCGGCGGCCAGGCTGCTGGTGTCGATCACCACGCTGGCAGTGCCGCCATTGAGCGTGAACGCCGTGCCGCCCCCGGGCGGCGGAGTGCTACCGCCGATCCACCACACGGCGCTGGCGATGCCCGACGCATCGGACGCGCCGGTGATGTTCATCGTCACCGAGGCGGTTCCCAGCGGAACCGACGAAGGCGTCAGCGACATCGAGAAGGCCGGCGCGGTCCTGTCGATGGTGTAGGTCGCGCCATCCAGGCTGACATTGCGCGAATTCACCCAGTTGTTGCCCGCCAGGTCCGTGATGGTGGCATCGGTGCTGCCCGTACCCGGAGAGCGGAGCCTGAGCAGGATCGAGTTGGTGGAGCCATTGTAGCCCGACACCCTCACGGTCCGCGTCGCCCCGGTGCCGCTCACCGCGACCTGGATGCCGTTCGTCTGATTGGTCGAGCCATTCCTGAGGACCTGGAAGTCCTGGCCGCTCAGGCCGCTCAAGCCGCCCCCGTTGGCCGTCGCGATGGATTCCGAGAAGGTCACCGTGTAGGACACACTGTTGGCATTGGTGAGCAGCGGCCCATTGGCCGTGAAGCTCACCAGGTACGGAGCCGTGCGATCGACGATCAGGGCCGCGCCGAGCACCGCGCTCCAGTTGCCACCAGAGTCGCGCGCCTGGACGAACACCGTGTGAGTACCTTCCGACAAGGCACCGAGCGTGGCCACCGGGATGGTCGCAACCACCGTGGTCGTCGCAGAGGCAGTTGCACGAGCCATCGATGTGCCGGTTCCTGGCGCACCGACGGTGTCGATGAAGTATTCACCGTCGGCAATGGGGTTATTGCCCGTGGTCGCGTCCGTCACATTGGCGGTCACCAGCACGGGCAAAGCGCCTGCAGCGGGTGCCTTGGTATATGGCGGTGTCAGCCGCACGTTGGTGACCGTGGGCGCCCCGCGGTTTACCGTCAGCGTTCCCGTGGCGAACGCCCCCCAGGTGCCGGCACTGTCGCGTCCGTGCACGGAAATGGCGTAGTTGCCGTTCGCCAGGCCAGCGATGGTCGTCAGCGGGATGTCCGCATATCCCGTCTCGGCGGCGGCGTTGAAGGATCCGTCGCCGGCGATCATGGGAATTCCGCTGCCCGCGGCACATCCCGATGCGCAGGCCGACACGAACGCCTCGCCACCGGCGATGGTGCCTGCGCTGCTGTTCATGGTGGCGATCACCCGGACGGCAGGCGTCGAGGAGTTGTACCCCTGTACGCCGTTGGTCGGATTGGGCGAAAGGGCATTGATCACGGTGGTCGGACCACCGGCGCTGACCGTCAGGGTCGCAGTCGCGTCCGCGCCAACGTTGCCCAGCTCATCGACGCCGTGTACATACACCGTGGTCGTGGTGGCCGGCGCGGCAAAGCTGGCACTGACGCTGACATCCTGCGCAGGAACGCCGCCCAGCGTCATCGGCAGCCAGTTGTCAGGGTTGCCGCAGAATAGCGCGGTGCCGAGGCAGTATTTCGCCCCAGTGACCTTCGAACCGCCACTCGCCGCATCGCTGGCGGTAGCCCGGAGCACCACAGTGGCGCCGGACTTGCTCGGATTGGGGTTCATGGTCAGCGCGCTGCTCGTCGGGCCGACCTTGTCCAGGTTCAGCACGGCGAAGCTGTAGCCGCCCCAACCCTTGGCATCCTGGCCATGCACGTAGAACGTATGGTTACCCGGAGCCAACAGCGCCAGGGACGCGGTGGAAATGGTCGCGCCATAGGATGGCGCCGCCACGCCGGGGTCCATCTGCGTGCCGGCACCATCGACACCCTTGGAGTCGATGAAGTATTCCACCTTCGTGACGCCGTCGGCATCGGTGCTGGTGACCGAGGCCGCGAGCGCGACCGGCACATCGCCCTTGGCCGGGTTCGGCGAAACCGTCACGCCGCTCGTCGTCGGGCCGGGCATGCCCGAGCCGGTGCCGGCCTTGACGAAGGTCAGCATGCCGCCGAACTTGCTGTTGACGTCGTCGCGGTTCTGCAGATGCAGGCTTGCGTCATACAACGCGAACTGGCTGGCCGTCGTCAGCGACGGGATGGTCACCAGCACATCGCCGGTCTGGCCCGGCGCCAGTGTCTCGGCCGTCAGGGCGACATCGGCGGTGGGCAACTGGTTGCCGTCCTTGGCGATGAAGCGCTGGCGCAGCCCCAGCAGGCCCATCGAGTGGTGCCTGGCGCCGGCATTCACATAGCGGACCAGCAATGTGTGCCCCGCCGTGCTGTCGATCGGAAGCGTGGCCGGATAGGACTTGCCGTTGATCAGGTAGTACATCGGCACGCTGGGACGCCCCAGCGCGTTGCTGCCGAAGTTGCGCATGTCGAACGTCGCAGGATCCGCACTGGTGTTGAGGTCGGCATCGATCTCGCTGAGTACGACGATGGCTTCATCATCGTAAACGGACGGTGTGCCATAGGCCGTGCTCCTGCGGGAAATCAGGTCCACCGTGACGGGAGTCGTCCCGTCGCCGGCTGTCGCTGCCTGGTCGATCGTGAAATAGACGCCTGGTTCGACGGCCGTGATCCTGGTGCCATCCGGAATCCCCGCCCCCACGATGACGAGACCGTTGTCGGAGGCGAGGGAGTCCAGCGCTGCCACCGTCTGGCTGCCCGTCATCGTCGTGGCACTCACGCCGGTGCGAACCGGCGCATCCATCGTCGTCGTGGAGCGCACCACCAGCGCACCATAGAGACCCATGGCTACCTGATGCTGGGCGTTTGCAAGCGGCGCCGCCTCATACAGATAGGTGCCCGCCTTGGTTGCCGTGAAGGTGTAAGGTCTGGTGCCCGCTGGTGCGGCCCCCGTCTTGTCGGTGGGCAGGCCCTGTCCCTGGAAGGCGAGACCTGTCGCCTCTGTCAACGAGTTGTCCAGCGTGATCGTGACCACATCGCCCACGTTCACGTCGATGACGGGGCCACCCGGCGCGGTCGGCGCCGTAGCCGATGCACAATCGCCCTTCACATATCCCCACACCGGCACTGCTGGTGAGACGGATGTTCCCGCCTTGGCGCACAGCGTGACGGCCACCGGAGCGGCGGATGCCGTGCCTCCCGTCAGCAGGAATGCAGCGAGGACGGCCTTGTATCCCGCAGCCCGGATAGAGTGTTTGCGCAAGGTATTCGACATGGTGGTCCCCTAAATTCCTGCGATGTCTAGCGGGTGATCGGTACGCAGTTGGTCGGATCGACCCGCACGTAGGTGATCGGTCCGGTCAGATTCACGCCCCACGAGGTGATCTGATAGAGCGCGTGATTGTGCGAAATGATGTAGTACTCGCCGCAGGTGTTGAGCGTGGAAGCGCCCGGCGGCAAGGTGCCGCTCTCACCCAGGTACGGGCTGCCGCTGTAGAAGATGCCGAATTCCTGATTGTTCACCTGGGGCTGAACCACCGGGATCGGATTCGTGCTCGAGTTGTAGCCTTCCGCGTCCAGCCACTTGAACAGCACGTCCCAGGTCTGGCCCGGGCCGATGTTGATGGCGAACTTCTCGAAGGAGAGATCCTCGCCGGCGGCATTCGCCAGCGGCGATCCGTCACGGCCGATCACCGAGCCGTTCTGGCCATGCGGGTGGAACGGGATCTCCTCGGTTGCGACATTCAGGTATCGGATGGAGCCGGGATACGGATGGATGGCTGCATCGTACGGATGGATGCGCGCGAGCGCGCCATAAGGCTGCTCCGGGAGGAAAGGCGAGCCGTTATCCGAGATCGAATCCGGGAATCCGCGGCCGTTGATCAGCCAGTAGCGGGCCTGGTAGCCGTCGAAATCGAATGCCCCGCCTGTCTCAGCGGCCTGGTGCTGGTACGGATCGATCTCCGACAGCAGCACCATGTACTCCTCGTTGGCGGTATACGTATTGGTGCCCTGCGAGGCGAACGTGGCGTTGGTGGTGAACCTGCTGTCGGGGCGATCGAACATGTAGCCGGCTCCCAGGGTGGGTCGCACGATCAGCGCACCGAACAGACCCATGCGCACCTGCTTCTGCGGCGACGTACCGCTCTCGTAGATGTACGTGCCCGGCTTGGACGCCACGAAGCTGTAGGTGACCGAACCGCCGGGAGCCGCGGTGTTCGTCAGGGAGGTCAGCGCTGCGCCACTGCCCTGCGGCTGCGCTGGCACCCCATTGGCCAGCACGTTCTCCTGGCCGGGGAACATGATCGAGACTTCTTCCGGCAGCGAGTTGTTGAGCACCACCGTGACGGTGTCGCCCTCGTTGACGCACAGCACCGGGCCAGGGTACTGGAACGCACCGCCACCGTTGGCGTAGCTCCACATGTACATGGTGTTGCCATCCGTGAGCTGGATGTAGCCGTCGGTCGCGGTCAGCGCGAATGTCGGACTGGGGCTCGTCGACTCGGTGCAGGCAATGCCCGTGGGAGGCATGGCGGCGCGCGCAAGCGGCGCCTGCAGCAGGAAGCCGAGAGTGGTGGCGGCCACGGCCAGGCAGGGTCGGGCGGGCCTTGCGATCCGGATCACCTTGGTCAATGAACTGTGCATGGGAAGACTCCTCACGAGACGCGCCTGTCCGGTTTAGGTGTTCGGCAGCAACTGCTGGGGAAGCGTGGCGCCCGGATAGACGCGCACTTCGGTCTGGCGACCGCCATATGGAAGACCCGTGCCCGTGGCCGCGAGGTTGTTGCTGCGCTCGTACGCCCGGTCATAGAGCAGGTAGACGTCGTAACCCTGGCCCGAGGTGCCGGTGCCACCGCTGAAGGCCGGCGCCACGAAGATGGCATCGATGCTCTCGCCCGCGCCGAAGGACACCGTGCTGGCTTCGTAGCTGGTATCGGCGCCGTTGCGCGTCACGCCATCGGCCCCGACTCCACGCATCGGCGTCGCATCCTTGCCCACGACGCGCAGGCGCGGGCCATCCAGTGTCATCGCTGACTCCTTGAATCCCAGGTTCGCGAAGCGCAGCAGCACGCGATCGCCGGCATTGCAGGTCACCAATGCCGACAGCGGCTGGTACTTGAGATACTCGTATCCTGGAGTGACGGTCAGATCTCCATCGGCATCCGTGACGACCGGCATGGCGTGGATGCCCGGGGTCAGGCTCAACGGCATGTTCATCGGCGCATGCGGCGCCAGCGTGTCCGGATAGACACGTCCATTCAGCAGGCTGAAGTCGGCGCGGTAGTCGCTCCACTCCGGCAGTTGGATGTGAGCATCCGCCCAGTGCGAGTCGCCCCAGACTTCGGAGCAGAAGATGGCGAACTCACGGTCGTAGGCCGTGGACATCGGGCTGCTGGTCGGGACGCCATCGTTGTAGGCGTACCCCAGCGGAACGTACACGGAGGTGTCGGTGTTTCCGCCAAGTCGGGCAACTGGCGCGCCAACGCCGCCGCCGGTGGAATTCTGCAGCGCGCGGACGAACACCGGGCCGGTCATGCCCATGTGCACGTGCTCCACGTCCTCGACGTGGCAGTGGAACATGTAGGTGCCCGGATCCCGCGGCCGATAGACGTACTGGAACACACGTCCCGCGGTCACCGCGATCGAGCCCGTGGGCTCGCCGTCGAAGAAGGTGATGACGTTGCGGAAGCCGTGCCAATGGATGGTATGCGCGTCGAACAGGTCGGGACGCAACGCAAGGCCGAGATTCGTCAGATTGATGCGGAAGTCCCTGGGACTCGCCGGATTGTATTGATCGAGCCAGAACATCGGCGCGTTGTGCTGCGCATGGTTCTTCTGCGCCGCACGTTGGGCATCGCTCAAACCCGTGACGTTTCGGAACCCGAAGATGTAGGTCGTCAGCCCCTTGCCATCGGCGGTGTCGAGAGCGATCGGTGCCAGATCATCCGGATGGGTCTTGACTCCACCAAGAGACGCCGAGTGGATCACCGGACTCTTCGGCAGGCTGATCCATCCGTCCGTACCTCCGAAATACAGGTCGGGCGGCGGATTGACGGTCACGGCCTGTGCATTGGCCTCCGCCATGCTCAGGGGACCGAGCAGGTTCTTGAAGGGCAGCAGACCCATTCCAGCGGCGAACAGCGTGCTGCCACCCGTCAGCTTGAAGAAGTGACGGCGGCTGACGGTCTTGCCTTGTGAACGCTTATTCATCTCGAATCTCCTGTTGAGTTCCCGAGACGGGGCGGCCGCTGTACCGCCGCCCCGTCTGCGTTCAGTCCTACGGCAGGTTGCCGCCCGCAAAGTTGTCGACCCGCGCATTGACATTCTGGAGCTGGATACCGATCCTGCCGCCCCCTGTCGTCCAGGTGTTCGTTCCCGTCGTCGGCAACTGAATGCTTCCAAGGAACGTAGTCGTGGTACCGGCCGTCTTCCAGACCGACACGAGACCCGCAGAAGAGACCTTCGCGGTGAGCACATTTCCTGATGCAAACGTTCCGCTGTTGAAGGTCGCCCGCGTCGTGTACGTACCACCAGAGTTGGTCGTCGTGGCAACGACGACCTGGCCGCCGTTGCCTGTCTGGTAACGAACTCGCACGAAATTGACCGGTGAGGTCGTCGAACCACCATTCGCCTTGAGTACCAAGGCCGAACTGTTGTTGTTGCCGCTCATGGCCGTCGCGGCGCCCTGATTGACACCAAATACGACCTGATTCCAGATCGCCTGACCGCCGTCGTTCGTCTGGTTGGCCAACACCTGATTGCCGTTGACCCTGAGGTCGACATTGGTGCCTGTATTGGACTGGCTCCATGACGCGCCCAGATTGTTTGCATTGCTTCGATTGAAATTGTCGAGCAACCCCAGCGCCGGCAACGCCGGCGTACCGGTTCCGGTCAGGCTCACTGGCGAGCCGGATACCGGCACACTGGCCGTCACCGTGATCGTGCCGGCGGCTGCACCGGCGGCCGTCGGCGCATAGACCACCGCAATCGTGCAATTGGCGCCCGCGTTCAACGTCGTTGCGCAAGTGCCGCCCGCTGCGCCACTCGGGCGCGAGAACGGAGCCGTCACGGCCACGCCGATACCCGTGAGCGCTGCCGTACCGGTATTGCTCAGTGTCACCGTCTGCGATGCGCTGGTAGAACCCACCGGAACGCTGCCGAACGCCACCGAAGTCGGTGCGAGGTTTGCAATCGCAATCGCCACGAACCGCTCATCCGCACCACTGTCCGGCGCGGCGATACGAACCTGGTTGTCGATGTCGAAGCCAGGAGCCGTCACCCCCGACTTGCTTGCCGCTCCGAGGTTGACGGCCGGCGAGCCAGCCTGCAAGTGATAGTCACCCTGCAGATTCGGCGGCAGGTCGGCCGAAATCATGATGGCGCCCAGGAACGCCGGGTTGTTGCGCCAGGAATTGAAGGTCACGCCGACGTCGTACAGGCTGACGACATTCGGGTTGGCCCCGCTGTTGGTCACGCTGGGGGTGTAGGCGTGCTGCCCAGCCAAGGTGCCGTTGACTTGTTGCACGATGGAATTCGTGGGCGTCAAGTTCGCCGTCAGCAGGTCGGCCACGCCCAGATCCCAATGATCGCAACCCGGCATGGTGGTGCAGGTTGCGAGATTGAGCGGATCGTTGCCGATGCCCGCGACGTTGGTAACAGTGCGCGTACCCGCACGGTTGTCCCAGAAGACGTTGTTGAACAGCACCGGATCACTGTAGACCGGCGCATTGCTCACCATCGGCGGCTGGCCCTGGCAGGCCTGCGTCAGGTTCGGTTGGCCCGTGCGGCAGGCCATCAACAACGCACTGTTGAGCGAGCTCGACAACCCCGCCGGCGCCGGCGTGCCATCGCTGGTGATCGCCGTGGCGGTGGTGATGTTCTTCATGATCGTGTTGTTGTACACGCGCACGTTCGGGGCATCGTTGATGCTGACGCCGCCACCTTCGTGGGTCGAGATGTTGTTGGCGATGATGTTGTTGTAGACATTCATCGGGAAATTGCCCGACATCAGGAAGCGCAGACCGCCACCGTCGTCATTGGACAGGTTCGACTGGATCAGGTTGTTGTAGATGTCCACCGGACCCGAGCCGGGCGACAGCGTGTCGGTGTTCGCCGGCAGGGCGCCGGCGATCATGATGCCGCCGCCCTCATCGTACGAGCGGTTGAAGTAGATGCGGTTGTCGTTGATGCGGCCGACGTTGCCCGCGGTCGCATTGCTGAGCCCGACGACGCTGACGCCGCCGCCATACTCTGCCGAGAAGTTGCCGCAGATGTCGTTGTGCGCCACCGTGAAATTGTCGGAACCGCGGAACAGCCCGATGCCGCCCGCCTGGTTGGTGCCCGCGTTGGCGATGACGCGGTTGTAGGCGATCACCATGTTGTCGTTGTTGTTGTCGCCTGCAGCGCCAACGATATCCGGCGTGCCGACGCGGATCGTTCCGTAGGCGGCGCCGTTGTTCTGCACCACGTTGTTGGTGATCTGCAGGTTGTTGGCGTAAGCGTTGGCGAAGACCGCACCGCCCTGCGTGATCAGACCGCCCGGCTGGCCGGTGGGACCGCCGCCGGTGGCATTGATGTTGCCGGGGAAGCCTTGCTGGTCACCGCCGCGCAGATCGAATCCGTCGATGGAAGGCGCCGTGTTGGCGTTGTAGGAACCGGTGGGGAACGCTCCAGAACCATCGCTGGGCAGATAGAGAGAGATCACCGCTCCGTCATAGATCGTCTGGTTGCCGCTCCAGGTCATGGCGCCGATGGTCGTGTACCAGTCGGTAGCCACCGGGCTGTCGCCGGCGAAGGCGCCGCCATCGATGATGGAGCCGCGCACCGAGCCATCCGGACTGCCCGGGCCGACGCCCTGCAGCTTGACCCTGGCATTGATGATCAGATTCTCGTAGTAGGCGCCACGCGGGTTCTGCCGCGGATTGGCGGAGGTGTCGTTCGGGAAGACCACGACCAGGGCGCCGCGCGTCGAATTGGCCGTGGATGCGCGCACGAAGCTTGCCGCAGCATCGAGTGCGAGCTGAACCGCATGGTTTGCGGTTGCCGGCAAGGTCTCGGCGGGAGCATAGGTCCTGCCCGGGCCGACGAGGTAGAGCGCCGGATTGTAGCCGCTCGTCGTGCCCGACAGCGCATGCAGCGTCAGGCCATTGACGGTCTGCTGGCCATTGGCCACCACGATCGACAGCTGCTTCGGACCGGAGGTCGTCGTGCCGGGCACGACCACGTCGATCTGGCTGGCCGAGACCGGCGTCACCGCCGTGCCGGGAAGCGCGACGCCGTTCAGGAGCACCTGATAAGGGGCGACGAACGCCTTGCCGTAGATGGAGACCGTGCGCGCAGCGGTTGATCCGTTGAGCGTCACGTACGGGACGGACACGGCGTAGAGCTCGGGAGTCGCCGCGTCGAGCCGGCACTGAACGGGCGCAGTGGTCTGCCCACCCGGCAGTTGCACCGTCACGCCCACCTGGGTCGGAGCCAGATCCGCCGGCACCAACAGGCCCGGCAGCGCCTCGAACTCCGCCGCGATCGTGCGGAAGGTCGGGTCGTAATTCAGGTTCAGCCGTCCCGGCACACCCGGGTCATTGCCAACGTAGCGATACAGGTTGGCACACACACCCGAGGGCGTGGGGCAGTTGATGCGGTTGGTCGAGGGCAGCAGCACATCGGCCAGGCCGTTGTAATCGGCTTCGACCGTCTTCACCAGGCGATCCGTGTAGTCGTAGATGCCCACCGGCACGAACGGCATGCCGGCCTTCTCGCCAAAGGTCGACGACTTCGGATTGCTGGAGAAGTTCAGGTCATCGATGATGATGAACCAGTGCCGGCTGGGCAGCGGAACATCGGTGTAGAGGTTGAACGCCGGAGCGATCGACTTGCCGTTCGAGAGCGTCACCAGCTTCACATCGCACAGCGGCTTCTGCATGTTCTCGTAGGGCGAGGTGCCCGGACCACCGGGGAAGTTTGCGTTGCCGGTCGAGTCGACCGTGTGCAGCGCGCCCACACAGGCAGAGGGCGGCACGGCCGGCGGGATGAAGTCATCGCCATTGCCGATGTTGATGTCTTCCTCGCGGGTGACCTTGTAGATCGGCTCTCCCGTCGCCATGTCGGGCTGCGAGGCGAGATCCACCTGCACCAGGTAGTCGCGCGCGGGCAGCGGTGTGAATGCATCGGTAATGGCCGGATTCGCGTTGGAAATGCACTTCGGATCCGCTGGATCGGTCGCATCCAGGGTGTTGGGAGCGAAGCAGCCATCGCCGAAGCCATAGTTGCCATCGACGGTGACACCGTCGTTTGCCTCGAGGGATCCGGCAAAGAACTGCACGCCCATCAGCGGCGCCTCGATGCATTCCTTGTTGTCATCCAGCGGCAGCACCTGCTCATCCGTGCCGTGAACCAGAGGCGTGCCATCCACACCACGGGCCACGCATCCGTTCGGGCGATGCCAGGTCTCGCTCACATAGGTGTTGAGCAGGGGTCCGCGGGCGATCGCTTTCGACGCATCGAGCGCATAGCGCCCGCTGGCATCGCAGGAAGCCGTCGCTGCATTCGAGCCATCCGCCAGCAAGCGGACACAGGGCAGGGTCGCCGGGACCGGGAGGTACAGGTTGACAGTCAGGTCCGAGATGCTCGGCTGCCAGTCCTCGACCGCGGCATACCGCGGGTCGAGCTCGTTGCGGGTGGTGTCATAGCTGACGGTGCCGACGATGCCGCCATTGCGCGGGTCGACTCCGTTGCGGCCAGTGGCATCATAGGCATGCTTGCCCCAGTCCACTCGCCCGCCCAGGCCGATGATCGGATGCACGCTGACGTCCACGCCGGGGCCCACCAAGGTGGTCGGGTCGGGTTGGTTGTCAGCCTGGAAGGTGACACCGGTGGTGTAGTGCAGGTCGTCGTAGGCCTCCAAGACCAGGTACTGGGTCATCGGATAAGCGGCTTCGAACTTGTAGTAGCCGAACGCATCCGTGGTCGCGACGGTGCTGCCGCGATCCATCAACGAGTTCTCGCGCTTGCGCAAGGTCAGTGTGTAGCCGGCGAGGCCCTGTTCGCCGGAATCCATCACGCCGTTGCGGTTGGTATCGTTGAAGACGTAGCCCTCATAGAAGGTCCACCAGCCCGCCAGCGGCAGGATGCCCATGTCGATGGATTCGCCATCGGAGACCGTCACGTTGACGAGGTCGAGGATCTCGTTCTGCGGATCGTCCCACCACGTCAGCGTGTACGTTCCCGCGGGAACGTTCGGGATGCTGAACCTGCCGTTGGCATCGCCCTGCCCTGCCCAGACGATGCTGTCGCCATTGGTCAGATCAGTGAGCGTGACCCAGGGATTCACGATGGGCTTGTCGAGCTTGGCCCCCTGCATCCCGCCCCAGATGTCGCCAGGCATTCCACCGATGCCGCCCGTCGTGGGCACGTAGACCTTCACCGCTTCGACCGTGCCGGTGATGGTGGCCGTACCGCTCATCGTCGAATTCACCGGCGTGCCGACCGCCGATGGCGTGCCCGGCACCGGCACATAACCGAAAATGATTGCGGGGAACGGCTCGCCGGCGATCATGAACTCGGTGTCGAGGCCGGTGGAGCCTTCCATCACCCAGGCGTCCCAGTCGTGGTTGCCCTCGAGCGTGGTGGTCTGCACCCAGCCCGAACCATCAGGCGGTGTCACCGACAGCGCATAGCGGTTCGGGCCGAGATTCGGCAGCTCGACCTTGCCTTGGATGGACGCGGTATCCGGCACGTTGCCCGTGCGCGTGATGCCATCCAGGCCGTACATGGGAATTGCCGGAGAAATCGTGCCGGTCGTCTCGTCGATCGTAATGATCGGGCAGCGACCAAAGCCGCTGGCGGACGGCGTGTTCGGATTGCTCCAGTCATCCGGCGTCACGATGCCGATATCGACGCCACTGCTGACGACGTAGCACTTGCTGAGGCAGCGGCCCGAGCCGCACATCGGGTTACCGTAGACATCCGTGGTCACTTCGCCCAGGTAATCGGTGATGTGCCCCTGGAAACCGGCAAGACCACGCTCGGCGGGCACATCCGCCCCGCTGTTGACCGGCGAGACGTCTTCGAACACCGCGGCCTGGATCTGCGCATCCGGCAGCGGCCAGGGCTGCATCTCGACCAGCACTTCGTCAGCAGGGTCCGTGGTCTTCTTGCCCTCCCAGGCAACCGTGCCACCGGCGACCGTGAAATGACGGCCATCGAGCTTGTAGCCATCGGCCAGCACCGAGACCAGGTAGCGTCCGTTGGGCAGGTTGGCGATCTTCGCCGTCACATTGCTGCTGTCGCCCTGGGTGTACACCGGACTGTGACTCGCGGCGCCGGCGATCGAAGTCCATTCGCAGCTGTTCGGATATGCCGGGTTGATCGTGGTCGAATTGGGCAGGGTCGGACTGCAGACGCCCGTGGGCGAACGCGTGATGGTCTGGCCCGTGTTGTCCACGTTGACCAGGAACTTGTAGTCGGAGACGACCGTCGTGCCCTTGCAGACTTGCGTGGCAGAGGGCGCGCAGATCGCGGGCGCTGTGACCGCCGGTTCGTTGCGTGCCGCGACGACCTTCAGTGTCACCGCTTGCGCCGTCGTCATCGTGGCCAGCATCAGGAATGCCGCGATGACCCCGCTCCGGAGAAGTCGTGTGCTAACCATAAAAAGGCCTCCGTCCTGAACTTTCGGTGCGCGCAGCGCTCCAACAAAACACACCTGATACTCGAAGGCTTGGCGGGACGGCGGGCGGCATTGGGTCTTCTGGCGTCTCCACTCGTGCGTCGCGTGCGAACCCTCTTGCTACGCTTTGCAAATTGCCGACATGGGCTCTCCGGGCACAGTCGGGCGACACCTACCTTTCATGGGTACATCACAGTAGTGCGACGCCTGCGCGTGCAGGCCTGCCCGGGCGCCGCCGCATTAAGTCAAATCACGCGCGGTCTGCAGCGCAGTTGCCTGCAGCGCCAGCTCGAAGACTTCCGATCAGGGATTGGACGGATTCGGGGCTGAAGAAGGAATCGACGGCAGCACCCGGCGGCGGCCTGCGGCGGTGTTCGAAACGTGGACGAATTTCCAGCTGCAATAGCACTCCGCCTTCGCAAAGGCGGCATTGGCGAGCCGGAATCCGGCAACCTTGATTGGCTGCTGTTGCGAGCTGCTGGCCACCCCCATGATGCCGCCGTCCACGTCCCGGATCAGTTCCCAGTCCGACGCCCCGGTCATCGGGTCCGGGTACAAGCGCCGCAGGAAACGCCGTGGCACGGGTACTCGCTTGTCTTCGACGAGATCATCGAGCGACTGAGGATAAAGTCCGCCGGCCTGCACATAGCGGCCAATGGCCTGCCGGTACTGGTTGCCGGCAAACAGCAGTTGCTCTTCGCGATCACGCCGCGCCTGCAGGCTCCAGACCACCCCCACCGACGAAAGCGATATGCCGATGATCGCAACAGCGATCAGAATCCCGATGTAGGTGAAGCCGCCCTGCGCAAATGCGGGAGCGAACGATGGGGCATGCGGCCTACCACTCACGGTAAGGCACTCTGTTCAGCCCCTTGCCGCCCGACAACGAGTAGACGTCAAAGACATCCTCACCGGATTGCGGATCATCGGGCGGGCTGAGGTAGCTTCGCAGCCCCCAGGTGTCCTCGGGCGCTGCCGTCCTGTCGGAGGAGAACGGATCGCGTGGAATCCTGCGAATGAAATAGAGGGTGGCATTATCCGCCCGGCTGGCGTCCGGCACGCCCTCATGCAGCACCCTGAGATCAGCGGGATAGCCCGACTTGTCAGCGTTCTTGACGATGCGCCCCTGATCCACGGCCTCCTTGTACGCATCGATGGCCGTGCGGATCTCTCGCAGGGCTGCGCGCAACTCCGCCTCCTTCTCTCGCTGGAGGGCCAGACGGCCCAGCGGAAGCGCCGCGGTCGCAAGCAGCCCGACGATCGCAACCGTGATCACCATCTCGATCAGCGTGAAGCCTCTACGTAGCCTGATCTCAGGCATGGTGTGTCCCGGCCGGGACGCGTGGGTGTCCATTTGAAAGTGGTCCATCCGCCCCTTTCCGAGCGTTGGGATCACGATGAACTTCGGGCGCATCCGATGGCATTCGGACAAGACTGCATCGCGGTAGGTAAACCCTGTAGGTTTACCGAAGTGGGGGATAGACCCCATTGAGCAGCCGCACCGTCTCTTCGACCATGGATTTCGTGGACAGTGCAGCAAGGCTGGGCCCAATGAACGAGATCAAGCGCCGATTTCGAACACCGATCCGCATGTTCGCCACCTTCATCGTGGCATTCGCCACGGTCTCGGCAGCGGTTTTCGCACAGGCTCCGAACGCAGCGGGGCCAGCGGCTGCGGCCGATCCGCACGCGGCTCATCGCCACATGATGGCGAACAGCGAAGTCCGGCGCAGCGAGGCCGACTACGTGGTGCCGCACCTTGCCTTGGTCCGCGATGACGGCGCCAATGTGTTGCTGGACGACGAGGTCAACGACGGCAGGCCGGTCGTCGTCAGTTTCATCTTCACGACCTGCACGACGATCTGTCCGCTCACCAGTCACATACTGAGCATGTTGCAGCAGAAGCTGGTCGAGCAACATGCGAACGTCCATTTCATTTCCGTCTCCATCGACCCGGAACAGGACACACCCGCCCGCCTGCGGGAGTTTGCGTCCCGATTCGGCGCCGGGCCGAACTGGCAGCACTACACCGGCACGCTGGGCGCCAGCATCGATGCGCAGAAGGCGTTCGAGGTCTATCGGGGGGACAAGTCCACTCACGTGCCCGTCACGCTGATGAGAACATCGCCGGACGGACGGTGGGTGCGCTTCGAGGGATTTGCAACCCCCGAAGCGCTTCTGGAGGAGTTGCGCGTCAGGCGGACCGCGCAGAACGCCGCGCGCTAGTCAGCGGGACTTCAGACGACACCGACCTTCAGCTCCGGCATTCCGGACGTCGAGTCGAAATACTGCCGCTCCGCGGCGGGCCTGCCGCTGACGAGGCCATGCCTCACGGCGTACATCGTGATCGCCGCGGTGTTGTGCAACTGCAGCTTTCGCATCAGGTTCGAGCGGTGCTTTTCAACGGTCTTGACGCTCAAGTCCAGCGCGCGTGCAATCAGCTTGTTGGATTCTCCCATCGAAATCCGCCGCATCACCTCGCGCTCCCGGCTCGTGATGGCGCGAGGATCCGGCGCGGGCCTGCGAGGATCACCGCCGGCGAGATACCCCGAGAGGATCTTGTTCGCGATGGACTTGCAGAGGAACTGCTGCCCGGCCGCAACCGTGCGGATGGCCAGGATCAACTCGGCGCGATTGGCGTCCTTGAGGACATAGCCGTCGGCACCCGCGTTCACGGCCGCCCGAATGTACTCTTCGCTGTTGTGCGCGGTCAGCACGAGCTTGCGGGCCGTCGGACAGCAAGCCTTGATATCGCCCAGCAGTTCGAAGCCGCTGCGACCCGGCAGCGCAAGGTCCGTCAACACCAAGGTCGGCTGCAGTTCCTTCAAGCCCGCGAGACTCTCCTCGACACAGCCAAAATCCCCCACCACCTCGAGATCTGGCTCGATCTCTATCAGTGCCTTGAGTCCCTCACGCAAGATCGCATGGTCCTCGACCAGAACCAGTCGAGTGCGCCTTCCGGAATCCGGGACGGGTGCTCGGGCAACGTCAAGCATGTCGATCATCTGCAACGCTCCATGTCAATAAGGAATCTTCCGACATCGGCTAGGTACCATCAGGGGAGATTCGGTCGGAACTTTCTTCCACAGCTCGAATATACGGCTATCCGGTTGTCGTCGAAACGTCCTTTTCAACATAATCCGCCCGCTTATTCAGAATCATTTGCAGGAAATGCGACTCCAGGGAGGTTCGGTGCAGAAAATGTCAAACGCGCCGCCCTGGATCAGCCCTCCACCGGCCGAACCACGCCGTCCCGGAAGCTCAGCACCCGGGTCCGGGATTCCTCATCCGACCGCAACTGGGGAGACAGGATCATCGGAAACAGCGTGCCGGATTCGGTGGCAGGGACGCCATCGACCCGGTTGAACACCAGCTTATGGTCTCCCAGCGCCACTTCGTCGCCATCGCGCAGACGATGGACGGAAATCCGGCGCCCATCAACGACGATTCCGTTCTGGCTTTGAAGATCCTCGATGACCGAATACTGCCGCGTGGTCAGGATGTGGCAGTGGTGGCGGCTGATGAATTGGCTGTCGATGCGGACATCGTTGTTCGTGGCGCGTCCGATCGAGATCTTCCCAGCGGGGAGGTCGAATTCCACCAGTACCTGACCCTCCCTCATGATGCGCAAGCGGCTGGTCATGCGCTCTGCAGATGAATCGACTTCAAGGATGTCACCCACCTCTTGATCGGACCCAGGCTGGCGCGCCTTGAACTCGACCCACTGAAGCTGATCCACGGCTCCCCGAATGTCGCTCAGTGACACCCGACTGCGATTGCGATTGAACGCCAGGACCAAGGCCGCGTCAGCCAGTGTATTGATCAGTCTGGGGACCCCACCGGTGAACCGTTGAATCTCGGGGTGGCAGTCCTCATCGAGCAGCGCCTCTGCGCCTCCGCCTGCGATCTCCAGCCGATGTCGTACATACCTTCGCGTATCCCGCGGCTCGAGCGCGCCGAGCCTCAGGTGCAGGATCGTCGAAGCGAGGCGCCCTGCCGACAGCTTCAGGGAATGTTCCAGCGAGGGGCGTCCGGCCAGCAGCACGCGCAGGTTGCCGATACCGCCCGCATTGCGCCGGCTGATCTCAAGGAATTCCTGCAGCAGGTCGGGGCTCGCCAGCTCACCGCCGTCCAGAACGACGACGACGATCCGGCGAGCCGCGGCGTTTCGCTCAAGGCAGGTTTCGAATTCGTCCGACAGCGCGGCGCACTGCTCAGCCTTCGATTCTTCGCCCAATTGAGATAGCGCCGCACGGTAGAATTCTGCCACGCCGATATCGGGCAAGTTGATCTGCACCACCCTGTAGTGGTCGGCCAGACCCTGCAAGAGATCTTCCATCATCACGGTCTTGCCGACTCCAGCCTCGCCGGTCAACAGCAGGCAGCCGTCGCATTCCACCAGGCCCTGCCGCAACTGCGACTTGACCATTTCCTGCATCACGCCGAGGAAATGAAAACGCGAGTCGGCGCTCAGCCGGAAGGGCAATTCCCTGAGCTTGAAGTGATCAAGATACATGATCGCAAGCCTCGCACGTCGACCGACCGACTTCCACGCGATGCCCGGTCATCGCGTCCCGTATTTCGTCGCCACCTCGATGCCCGCGCTCTTCAGGAACTCCGTGGGCAGGATGCCGCCCGCGCTCACGATGACCGCATCGTTCGAGAACTTGACGGCCTTGCCGCGCAGGTCCACCACGACGCTCTGGTCGTCGATCTGCTGCAGCTTCGAGGCCATGAGCAGCTCGAGCCGGCCGCTCTTGGTGGCGGCCGCGATGCGCTCCCGGTTCTTCGCCTTGGCGCGATCGAAGGCCTCGCCGCGGTACGACAGCGCGACCTTGGTCTCCGGCAGCTCCGCAATGCTCGCGGCCGCTTCCAGGGCACTGTCACCACCGCCCACCACCAGCACCGTGCGACCACGGTACTGCTCCGGATCGATCAGCCGGTACACCACCTTGGGCAGTTCCTCTCCCGGCACGCCGAGCTTGCGTGGCGTGCCTCGCCGGCCGATGGCCAGCAACACGCTGCCCGCCTTGTAGGCCTTGCGCGCCGTCTTCACGATGAAGGTTCCATCCTCGCAGCGCTGGACGGTCTCGACCCGCTCCTTGTACTGCACCTTCAGCCCCACCTTGCGCTCGGCGTCCTGCCAGAACTTCAGCAGATCTTCCTTCGAGGTGTGCTTGAAGTGCATCTTGCCGACCAGGGGCAGTTCCGCCGGCGAGGTCATGACCAGCTTCGCGCGCGGATACTGGAACACGCAGCCGCCGAGCGACTCCTGTTCGACGGTGACGAAGTTGAGCTTCGCAGCAGTGGCGGCAAGCGAGGCTGCAAAGCCCGCGGGACCAGCGCCGACGATGAGCAGGTCGAGCACACCCTTTCGCTTCGGGCGGGTCCTGGCGATCACCTCCACCGCCTGACGTCCCTGCTCGAGCGCGTTGCGGATCAATCCCATGCCGCCCAGCTCACCCGCCACGAAGATGCCGGGCACGGTGGTCTCGAAGGCAGGGCTCAGCACGGGAATGTCGACACCGCGCTTCTCGGTGCCGAACACCAGCTCGATGGCGCCCACCGGACAGGCGGTCTTGCAGGCGCCGTGGCCGATGCAGTCGGTGGGACTCACCAGATGCGCCTTGCCCTGGATGAGGCCGAGCACATGATGCTCGGGCTGCTCCGGGCAGGCCTTCACGCAGGACCCGCAGCCGATGCAGGTCTTCATGTTGATGATGGGATGGAGCGAGGCGGGCTCGGTGAGCCCTGCCTGGAGTGCCTCCTGCTTGACCGCCGCGTTGAGCCTGTCCGAGCGGATGCGGCCCACCAGATACCATCCGCAGAACAGCAGGATGGGCAGGCCGTAGATCAGGTATTCCATGTTGATCATGAACTTACTAGTAACACGAGTTGACCGAATGAATCTCTACGGTGAATTACGCATCGGGCGTTGGACAGGCCAATTGCATGAAAAATTCACAAATCTGTGATGCCGGTAGCCCCTGCAAGTCGTCGGTGAGAAGCGACGCTCTTTGATTCGACGGCACCGGCGATAGAATCTGTCGAAAATGGCCACCACTGCTGAATCCCTCACGGCGCCGCCTCCCGCCAGGCGCAGAAGCCTCCCTGCATCCTTCTGGTTTGCAGTCTGCATCGTTGCATTGCTGTATTTCGGCACGCACTTCCCCATCGCCCATTACATCTCCCCGCAGCACGGGGTGGGTTATGCGCTGGGCATCATCGGCGGCAGCATGATGCTCCTGCTGCTGTTGTACCCGCTGCGCAAGCGGGTCCGCTGGCTGGGGTTCCTCGGCCGGATGCAGTTCTTCTTCCAGGCGCACATGGTCATGGGCATCCTGGGGCCCGTGCTGATCCTGTTCCATTCGAATTTCCGCACCGGCGCCACCAACAGCAACGTGGCGCTGGCCTGCATGCTGGTGGTCTCCGGCAGCGGCCTGTTCGGGCGCTACTTCTATTCGAAGATCCACCACGGCCTGTACGGCAACCGTGCGACGCTCGAGGAACTGCGCTCCGCCGCGGATCGCCTGCGCAGCCAGTCCACCTCGGTTCAGTTCCTGCCCGACCTCGTGTCCCGCCTTGCGAAGGAGGAGGAGCGGGTCATGCTCGTCTCGCGCACCTACGGACTCAACTTGTTCAGCCCGCTGGTGCTCGCGCCGATGACCTTCATCGCGCGGCTGCAGTTGCGCAACTATGTGCGGCACGAACTGACGCGCGCCTCGAAGACCTCGCTCACGCTGTCGCAGCATCGCCGCCGCCTCAACTGGCTGGCCAATGACTACGTCGCGAGGCGGCTGGGGGCCGCCAGCCGGGTGGCCACGTTCCACGCCTACGAGCGGCTGTTCTCGCTGTGGCACGTCCTGCACCTGCCGCTGTTCTTCATGCTGATCATCGCCGGCATCGTGCACGTCATCGCCGTGCACGTTTATTGAAAGTTCAGGCCGACTCCAGCACCCGGACCACGCTCGCGATGCCACGGGCCTTGGCGATGTCGCTGGCCGTGGCGCGGCTGCCATTGCGCAGCGAGGCATTCGCCCCACCCTTGAGCAACAGGCTGCACACGTCCGCATGCCCTCCCCGGCTGGCGGCGATCAGCGCGGTGTCGCCGAGGTCATTCTGGTGATCGATGTCATGCGTGGCCTTGACCAGCTTCACCACCGCATCGGCCCGTCCCGCCTCGGCAGCCATCATCAGCGCCGTGGTGCCATTGCGTGACTTCGCATCCGCGGAGGCGCCGGCCTCGATGAGCCTCGCCACCACCGCGGCGTGACCTGCGGCCGCCGCGGCCATCAGCGGTGTGAGGCCCTCGCGGTCTGCCTGGTCGAGCGGCGGTCCTCCCTGCAACAGCAGCTCGACGACTTCCAGGCGTCCGGCGGATGCGGCGTACCACAGCACTCCCCGGCCCGCGGTATCCCGCTCCGACGTCGATGCGCCGTGACCGAGCAGCATCACGGCCAGCTCGCCCTGGCCCTGCTGCGAGGCCCGCATCAATGCCGTCATTCCGTCGGCATCCGCGATCGCGACGGAGGCCTTCGCGCCCAGCAGTGCGCCCGCAATGCGCGTCTGACCGGAGGATGCGGCGATCATCAGCGGCGTGTCCTCGTTCTTCGCGTGCGTGTCCGCGGAGACTCCGGCTGCCAGCAATTCCCGGACCATGTTCTCCGCGCCATTGCTCACCGCCACGGCCAGCGGCGTGCGGCCATTGCTGCCCGGTGTGGCCGGGTCGGCGCCACGCTTCAGCAACAGCTTCGCCACGTTGATGGAATCCGACTGCACGGCGACGAGCAACGCGCTGTCGCCGGCGGATGAAGTGCTCCGGGCGCTCGCGCCGCCATCCAGCAGACGCGTGACGGCGGCGGCATCGTCCCGGCTGGCTGCGATGAGGATCTCGGGCCAGCCTTTGTACAGCGAGCCGGCGCGAGAGTAGTCGGCATCCTTGGTGCCGTGCACCGCGAGCAGTTCCGCCGAGAGCGCGGGCTTCGCGCCCAGATTGCGCAGGGCTGTGGCGGCCGGCTCATTGTCCGACTTGATGGCGAGGTCCAGCGCCGACCATTTCTGCGCATTCAGTGCCGCGAGCGGAACGCCGCCCTTCACCAACGTCGTGATCTGTTCCGGCAGGTTCGCGCGAGCGGCGTGCATCAGCGCGGTGTTGCCAGCCTGGTCCGCGGCTTCGGGCTTCGCGCCGTGGGCCAGGAGCGTCGTCGTCACTTCCACCCGCGGCTGCGTCGCCGCCCGCATCAACGGCGTGACCCCGAAGCGGTTGGCGAGATTGGGATTGGCGTGCGCCTCGAGCAGCAGCGTCACCGCCTCTCCGGCGCCCGCCCCGGCCGCGAACGACAGTGCCGGGGAGCCGAATTCATCGACGGCGTCCACGTGCACCGACTTGAGCAAGCTGCGCATCAAGGGCACATCGTCCTGTTGTGCGCTCCACAGGAACAGGTCGCGCCGCAACCCTTCATCCTGAAGGGCCGCCTTGCGCTCAGGCTCCAGCGGCGCGCGGCTGGCCTTCACCGCCGACTGCGCCGCGGCATTGCCTTCCTGGGCGGCCGTCGTGAGCCAGCGCTGCGCCTCGGGGAAACCTGCCTTGTCACCGCGATACAGCAGCGCCGACAGCGTGAAGGCGGCACCGGCGTGGTGAGCCTCGGCTGCCCGGGTCAACCAGGTCCGCGCCTCGACCGGGTCAGGCTCCTGCGTGAGACCGTTGTACAGCGCGAGGCCGAGCAGATACTGCGCCTCGGCACTGCCGGCCTGCGCCTGCCGGCGCAGCTCCACCAGCGCCCTGGAGAACTGCTTCAGGCGCACGGCGCTTCGCGCAGCCTCCAGCGGATCTGGCGTGGCCGTCCCTGCGCGTGCACCACTCACCATCGACATCACCGCCACCACGATGAGGACAGCCTGCGTCCGTGTCCGGGAACATGGGTTGATCATGTGACTTATTTAGCACGGCTGCGCAGCGCGCGGCAGTGACGTCCGTCGCCGACAGCGAAGATCCATACGCCGACAAAAATGCGACGCAAAGGTGGGGAAACACTGTATTTGCGTAAGGCGCGCTGTCGCCCGCGAGAGACGTCGTTACAGCTTCCGATACTGTGATTACACTCCCGCGCAGATTGAACATATGGTTCAGAGTGCCGATCACCAGCTACCAGATGGCATCGGATTCAATGCGGATAGAACAAGCAAGAACACATGATGCGTGAACGCATATTCTGGTTCCTGGGCGGAGTCATGGCCGGCGTTGCCGCCATGGCGCTGTTTCGCCACTGGGGCACGCCCGATGCGATCAGGCTGGATGCGCGCGAGACGCAGCTCGTCGATGTCATGGGCCATCCCGGGTCGATGACGCAGGATCCGCGATCGCCGGGCACTGCCGGTTTGGGCATTGCCGGCCCGGGCGCAGCGGCAGGCGTTACCGGCGCCGGACAGATCGGCTCCGTCGCCGATGTCACCGAGAAACTGGCGAAGCGCCTGAATGCCCAGGGAGGAACGCCGGCGGACTGGGCGTTGCTCGCACAGTCCTATGAGTTCCTGGGCCGCGGCGCCGAGGCGGCCGAGGCACGCAAGCATGCCGGCATGCCCGCCGCAGCGCCGGCTGCCGCATCCGCGATGCCAGCTCCATCGTTCAAGGTCACTCCCGAAGGCACGGCCCTGCTGGCCGAGGCAGAGAAGGCGCGCATCGCGCACGATTATCCCAAGGCGCTGGAGGCTTACGCGAAGGCCGCCAGGCTCGACGCCCTGAACGCGGATGCCTGGGCCAATTACGCGGATGCGGCCGCCTCGACGCGAGGATCGCTGGCCGGCGAGCCGGCCCGGTATCTCGATCGCGCACTGGCACTGGACCCGCGCCACCCCAAGGCGCTGTGGCTGCAGGCGAGCCTGCAGCACGAGCAGAAACATTACCCGCAGGCGGTGGAGACCTGGCAGCGCCTGGCGGCGGTGCTGCCCGCGGATTCCCCGGATGGTCGCATCATCGCCGCCAACATCGCCGAGGATCAGCGGCTGGGAGGCCTTGCGGCCGGTGGAAGCGCCGGGGTCCAGACGGGCACGGGCCAGACGGGCGCCGTGCAGACGGGCACCGTACAGATCCAGGGCACCATCGACCTCGATCCGAAGCTGCGCGCCCGGGTCTCGGCGGGTGAGGTGTTGTTCGTCTTTGCGCGCGCCAAGGATTCCCCGGGTCCGCCCGTGGCCGTGACGCGCCTCGCCGTCGGCCAGTGGCCCGCGAAGTTCACGCTCGATGATTCCCAGGCGATGATGCCGCAGCGCAAGCTTTCCGATTTTCGCGCCGTCACCGTCGAGGCACGCATTTCCGCCAGCGGCCAGCCGCTGGCCCAGGCAGGAGACCTGCACGGCATCACCGGTACTCTCGATCCGAAGAGTGGCAAGCCGGTTCGGGTGGTGATCAGCGAGGTGGTCGGCCCATGAAGAGCGCACCGCAATTCTCGCCGCGTCCCCACGATGGCATGAGTGGCCCGGTCACGTGCGCGCCACACTAGGACACCTCCTCGCCATGGTCGTCGCAGTGGCAATGCTCGCACTCCCCGCCCATCGCGCCTGGAGCGCGAACGTGGAGACGCTGCTGATGCCGGGCAAGCTCAGCAAGGCGCACGCCAAGTACGAGGAAAGCTGCGCGAACTGCCACGACAAATCCGACAAGTCGCGCCAGACGGCCCTGTGCCTGGATTGCCACAAGGACACCCGCGCCGACATCGCCAACAAGCGCGGGTTCCACGGGCACATGGCGAATGCGGAAGGCAGCGCCTGCCGCGCCTGCCACACCGAGCACAAGGGCCGCGAGGCCGACATCGTGCGCTTCACGCCGGGCGGGTTCGACCATGACGGAACCAGCTTCGCGTTGAAGGGGTCGCATGTGGGCATCACCTGCGCCTCCTGTCACAAGAAATCCGAACCCTACCGCAAGGCCGTGGCCGACTGTATCGCCTGCCATCGCGACAAGGACATCCACAAGAACACCCTGGGCAGCAAATGTGCCGACTGCCACGAGCCTACCGCCTGGGCCGAGGTGCATTTCGATCACGACAAGACCTCCTTCGCCCTGCACGATGCGCACACGAAGATCGCCTGCGACACCTGCCACTTCGGCCCCCGCTACAAGAACACGCCGAAGCGCTGCGTGGACTGCCACGCGCCCGACGACATCCATCGCGGCGACCGGGGCGAGGACTGCGGCAAGTGCCACACCATGGTGGACTGGAAGAGCGCGAAGTATGACCACTTGAAGGAGACCGGCTTCGCGCTGAAGGACGCACACGCCGACATCCCCTGCACGGCCTGCCACACCACCGGCAACTACAAGGACAAGATTCCCAAGGAATGCGTGGGCTGCCACAAGGCGCAGGACTCGCACGCCAGCCGACTCGGAACCGACTGTGGCTCCTGCCACACCGAGGTGCACTGGAAGCCGGTCGAGTACGATCACCTGAAGAGCGCGAAGTTCGCCCTGGTCGGCGTTCACGCCAAGCTGGGCTGCCACGACTGCCACACCGCGGAAGTGAAGAAGCAGAAACTGGGCCAGACCTGCGTGGACTGCCACCGCGCGCAGGACCCGCATGGCGGGGAACTGGGCAAGAACTGCGACCAGTGCCACGGCAACGAGACCTGGCGCGGAAAGGTGAGCTTCGACCACGACCTCACGCAGTACCCATTGCTCGGCCAACACGTGCTGGTGAGCTGTGCGCAGTGCCATGCGTCCTTGAGTTTCAAGGGCGCCTCGCAGAAGTGCGTGGACTGCCATCGCACCCAGGACGTGCACAAGGGCGGACTGGGCGCCGAGTGCCAGTCCTGCCACTCACCGAATGGCTGGAAGATCTGGGAATTCGACCACGCGAAGGAAACGCGCTTCGCGCTGACGGGCGCGCATCGCAAGCTCACCTGCAACGATTGCCACCGGGAGCCCCCGAAGAAGGTCAAATTATCGTCGGAATGCGGTGCCTGCCACGCCAAGGATGACATCCACATCGGTGAGTTCGGGCGGCAGTGCCAACGCTGTCATACCACAACCAGTTTCGCGGCGGCGAAAATCCGCTGAATGGACATGGCGCGCACCTTTCGCATCGCCCTGCTTTCGCTGCTCTGCGCGCTGTCCTTCCATGCCCGCGCGGCGCAGATCGGGCCGACGAAGTTCGATCACCTGACCACTGGGTTCGAGCTCCTGGGCGCACACCTGAACGTTCCCTGCGAGTCCTGCCACGTCGGCGCCATCTTCAAGGGAACTCCGCGCGACTGCGCCTCCTGCCACAGCGTCGGTGCCCGCATCTCGGCAACGGTCAAGCCGCAGGACCACGTGCTGAGCACGGACCGCTGCGATGGCTGCCACAACACGGTGGCCTGGAAACCCGTCAGCCATTTCGACCACCAGGAGGTCCAGGGTAGCTGCGCCACCTGCCACAACGGCATCAATGCGCAGGGCAAGTCGCTGAACCACATCGCCTCGACGATGGAATGCGAATCCTGCCACTCGGTGTTCGGCTGGAAGCCGGTGATCCGGGTCGACCACACCCAGGTGAACGGCACCTGCACCAACTGCCATGATGGCAAGAACGCCACGGGCAAGCCCGCGAACCATATCCCAACCACCGACAGCTGCGACAACTGCCACTCCACCTTCCAGTGGAAGCCGGCGAACGTCAGCCACAAGGGCGATGTCAGCAACTGCGTGGCCTGCCACAACGGCAGCGTCGCGACGGGCAAGACGCAGGGGCACATGGCCACCACCGACCAGTGCGCAGCCTGCCACACCGTGGTGGCGTGGAAGCCGGTGGCCAGTGTCGACCACGCGCAGGTCATCGGTTCCTGCCACTCCTGCCATGACGGCAAGATGGCCAAGGGCAAGCCCACGAATCACCCACAGACCGACAACAACTGCCAGAACTGCCACTCGACCACCGCATTCAAGCCGGCGAACGTCAACCACGACGGCATCACCGACAACTGCGCGAGCTGCCACGACGGCAAGACCGCCACCGGCAAGCCCACCAACCACATCAACACCACCAATGCCTGCCAGGCCTGCCACTCGGTGCTGGTGTGGAAGCCGCAGGTGACCGTCGACCACACGCAGGTGCAGGGAGCCTGCGCCTCCTGCCACAATGGCAGCATCGCCATGGGCCGTGCGGCCAACCATATCCCGGCCAGCGCCGACTGCGGCGTCTGCCACCTGTCGACGGTGGTGTTCGGTCCGGGCACGGTGATGAACCACCAGGGCATCACCAGCGGCTGCTCGGCCTGCCACGAAGGCGGCAAGAACTGGCTGGGTGTGACCAACCTCGTCACCCGTCCCACCAAGTCGCAGGATCCGAACCACCCGACCAGCGGTGACTGCTCGCAGTGCCACGCCTCCACCACCTCCTTCACGGTGGATGTCAGCGGCGGCAAGCCGGTCAACCACATTCCGACCTCGCAGGCCTGCTCGGTCTGCCACGCCGACTCCGGCGACTACGCCATCTTCAAGATGAACCACGTCGGGATCACCAGCAATTGCGCGCAGTGCCATGCCAAGGGCCTGTCCTTCGCCAACATCGTGCCCAAGGCGCCGCCGGCGAATCACATCCCCACCACCACGGCCTGCGAGGCCTGCCATTCGCCGACGGACTTCACCAGCTTCGCCGGCACGGCGATGAAGCACACCGGCATCAGCAACAACTGCCAGAGCTGCCACGAGACCGGCATGAGCTGGTTCGGGGTGACCATGGTGGACCGGCCCACCAAGGCACAGGACCCCAACCACCCGACCACCGGCGATTGCGCGCAGTGCCACACCTCCACCACCTCGTTCTCGGTGGTCACGGCCGGCAAGCCCGCGAACCACATCCCGACGACCCAGGCCTGCACGCTGTGTCATTCGAATGCGAACGACTACTCCGTGTACAAGATGGACCACACGGGGATCAGCAACGGCTGCGCGACCTGCCATGCCTCGGGCCTGTCCTTCGCCAACATCGTGCCCAAGCAGCCGCCGGCCAATCACATCCCGGTGAGCGTGCCCTGCGAGAACTGCCACTCGCCGACCAACTTCGGCGCGTTCGGTCCGGGCACGAAGATGAGCCATACCGGCATCACGGGGAATTGCGCCACCTGCCACGAGACGGGCATGAGCTGGTACGGCGTGACCATGGTGGACCGGCCGACCAAGGCGCAGGACGCGAGCCACCCGGCCACCGGCGAGTGCTCGAACTGTCACACCTCGACGGTGGATTTCTCCTCGGGCGTGGTCGGCGGCAACAAGCCGGGCAATCATATCCCGACCACCCAGGCCTGCACGCTGTGCCACTCGAATGCGAAGGATTACTCCGTCTACAAGATGGACCACACGGGCATAACCGGCTATTGCGCCCAGTGCCACGCGGCTGGCCTGAGCTTCGCCAACATCGTGCCCAAGGCGCCGCCCAGCAATCACCTGCCGATCAACTCACTGGCCTGCGAGAACTGCCATTCGCCGACGAAGTTCAGCAGCTTCGCCGGCACCACGATGAGCCATACCGGCATCACCAGGAACTGCGCCGACTGCCACGAGACCGGCAAGAGCTTCTTCGGCGTGACCATGGTGACCCGGCCGACGGCCGCCCAGGACCCGAACCATCCGAAGACCGGCGACTGCGCGGATTGCCACAGCTCCACGGTGTCGTTCACCACGGGCCTCGCCAAGCCCTCGAACCACATCCCGACGACCCAGGCCTGCACGCTGTGTCACACCAACCCGAACAACTATGCCGTGTACACCATGAGTCACTTGGGGCTCACGAACAATTGCGCGCAGTGCCACGCCTCGGGGCTGTCCTTCGCCAACATCGTGCCCAAGGCCCCGCCCTCCAACCACATCCCGGTGACCGGCCTTGCCTGCGAGAACTGCCATTCGCCGGCGAAGTTCACGAATTTCTCCGGTGCCACGATGAGCCACGCCGGCATCGTCAGCAACTGCTCGAGCTGCCACGAGACCGGCAAGAGCTTCTTCGGCGTGACCATGGTGACGCGGCCCACCGCCGCGCAGGATCCGAACCACCCCACCAGCGGTGATTGCCACGACTGCCACTCCTCCACCGTGTCCTTCTCCAGCGGCGTCACGGTGAAGCCGGCCAACCACATCCCCACCGTGCAGGCCTGCACCACCTGCCACTCGAACCTGAACGATTACTCCGTGTACTCCATGAGTCACGCAGGGATCACCAACAACTGCGCGCAGTGCCATGCTGCCGGGCTGAGCTTCGCCAACATCGTGCCCAAGGCCCCGCCCTCGAACCACATCCCCTTCACCGGCGCCTGCGAGACCTGCCACGCGGCCACGAAGTTCACCAACTTCGCCGGCACTGCCATGAACCACAGCGGCATCACCACCGGCTGTGCGACCTGCCACGAGACGGGCAAGACCTTCTTCGGCGTGACCATGGTGACGCGTCCGACCAAGGCCCAGGACGCGAACCACCCGGCCACCGGCGCCTGCGAGACCTGCCACGGCTCCACGGTGTCGTTCACGGCAAGCCTGCAGAAGCCCTCGAACCATATCCCGACCAGCCAGGCCTGCACGCTCTGCCACACGAACGCGAACAACTACGCCGTGTACACCATGAGCCATACGGGGATCACCAGCAATTGCGCGCAGTGCCACGCCGCCGGGCTGTCCTTCGCCAACATCGTGCCCAAGGCCCCGCCCTCGAACCACCTCCCGATCTCGGGCCGCGCCTGCGAGAACTGCCATTCGGCCTCGAAGTTCACCAACTTCGCAGGCACGACCATGAGCCACACCGGCATCAGCAGCGGTTGCGCGAGCTGCCACGAGAAGGGGATGAGCTGGTATGGCGTGACGATAGTCACTCGCCCGACCACCGCGCAGGATGCGAACCACCCGCAGAGCGGCGCCTGCGAGGGCTGCCATTCCTCGACCACCTCGTTCGCGCAGGGCATTTCCACGAAGCCCAGCAACCACATCCCGACCTCGCAGACCTGCACGCTGTGCCATTCGAATCCGAATGACTACTCCGTGTACGCGATGAAACATTCGGGGATCACCAGCAATTGCGCGCAGTGCCATGCGGCCGGCCTGTCCTTCGCCAACATCGTGCCCAAGCAGCCGCCGAGCAACCACATCCCGATCAAGACGGTGACCTGCGAGAGCTGCCACTCGACGACCAACTTCACCAGCTTCAGCGGCACCAGCATGAAGCATACCGCCGTGTCCTCCTTCACCTGCATGACCTGCCACGAGACCGGCATGAGCTGGTATGGCGTGAAGATGAAGACCCGCCCCAAGGGCCACCACACCGGCCAGGACTGCAAGGGCTGCCACGACACCAGTGACTTCGGCAACGCCAAGCCCTCGCTGACCGCGGCCAAGAAGGCGACGACCACCGGCACCGGCACGGCCGCCGCCGCGACGAGGACTGCCGCCAGCACCGCCAGCAAGGCCGGCGCCACGGCCACCAACGCCGCGGCGACCTCGCAACCGGCCACGGCCGCCCGCTTCAACCTGGCCGCGCAGATGGCGCGACTGGCCAACATGCGGGCTGGCGTCCGGGCCTCGGAACGGGGCCTCGCGCCCGGCGCGCCCTTCGATCACACCGGGTCGCGCCGGGACTGCGCCACCTGCCACAACGGCCTGACCGCCGCCGGCAAGAGCGTACGCCACATCCCGAGCAACAACGCCTGCGACAACTGCCACACCGTGAACGCCTGGACGCCGGCGCGCTTCGAACACAGCGGCGTGGCGCTGGCCTGTGCCCAGTGTCATGACAACGTGCACGCCACCGGCAAGCCCGCGCGTCACGTGCAGACACAGGTGGCCTGCAACAACTGCCACTCCACCATGGCCTGGCTACCGGTGATCTTCCGTCACTCCGGGATCAGCGGGAACTGTGCCTCCTGCCACAACGGCAACGGCGCCTCCGGCAAGCCGCTCGCCCACATGACCTCGAGCCTGGATTGCGCCTCCTGCCACAGCGTCACGCACTGGACGCCGGTGACCTACCGCCACAGCTCGCCGCGCTACCCCGGCGAACACCGCGTCGAGCTCACTTGCGTGCAGTGCCACACCACCAACACCGACCGTATCCCGTGGAGCAGCCCGGCCCTGGCGCCGGCCTGCGCCGCCTGCCACGAGCGCAACTACAAGCCTGCGCCGCATACCAAGTACGGCAACGTCAAGTACACGGCCGCGGAACTCCGCGACTGCACAGGCGCCTGCCACGTCTACTCGGACGACACGCTCAAGGCGATCGTCAAGCCGCGGCCTGGCCCGCATCACCAGGTGAGCAGTGGCCAGTTCTGAGCATGCCCCACACCCTCTACGGATCGGGATGAGACGGACGGCGGTGGCGCTGGCCGCCCTCGCCGTCTCGCTCGCCGCACATGCGCAGGTCGGGCAGCGCATCGTCGACATCATCGACGCCTCGAAGCGCGAGGATCACGTCAACATCACCATCCAGTTCAGCTGCACGATGCGCTATATCGCGCACAACCCGGCCACGGCGGGCACCGAGACGCTGATCCGTTTCAGGCCCGGCCAGGACTGCGGTCTCGGGCTGATCAACACCGGCCTGAACGAGATCCCCTCCGTGGCGGGCTCCGAAGGGCTGCTGAAGAACGCCCGCCTCGAGGATGGCGCGCCCGGGGAAGTGAACCTCTCGCTGCAGTGGAGCAGGCCCACCACCTACGTCGTGGCCCCCACGGGCGATCAGCGAGGCTTCGTGATCCGGGTGATCCAGGAAATGCCCAAGGGGCAGATCATCATCCAGGAAGAAGTGCAGCCGAGTTCGGTGTACGCCATCAACCTGGATTCGCGCAACAAGGACTACACACCCGAGGAGATCGCCGCGGCCACCTCGCGCTTCGGCGCGCCCGCCTACGTCTCGAAGACCGTGCTGGACGGGGTGACCTGGTACCGCTTGCGCATCGGACCGGTGACGACGCGCAAGGACGCCGACCAACTCCTGGCGACGGCCCAGGGCACGTATCCGCGCGCCTGGCTCGTCATCGGCGAGGAATCGGGCGAATCGGCGCCTCCCGGTGCCGGGGCCGAGCGGCCCGCCGCCAGTGCGGCCAGCGATGCGCCCCTCCCGGATGACCAGCGCGCGAAGCTCCTGGCCGATGCGCGGGCGGCGATGGCAAAGCGCAACTTCACCGCCGCCACCGAAAGCCTGACCGTGCTGGTCCGCCAGCCCGAGTATCCGGCGCGGGCGCAGGCGCAGGAGCTGCTCGGCCTGTCGCGTGAGCGGGCTGGCCAGCTCGCCCATGCCAAGGCCGAGTACGAAGAGTACCTGCGCCGCTACCCCACCGGTCCCGCGGCGGATCGCATCCGCGCTCGCCTCAAGACCCTGGCGGTGGCGGGGCGCAAGCCGCGCAATGTTCGCGATTCGGGCGAAGGCGAGGACAGGGGCTGGTTCTTCTCCGGAGGCGTGTCCCAGCTCTATCGCCGCGACCAGAACAAGGTCACGAGCTCGGGCCAGAGTTTCGACCAGACCAGCCAGAACGCATTGATCAACTACGGCGACCTGCTGGCGCGCCGGCGCGGCGAGCGATTCGAGTTCCTCAGCCGGGTCTATGCCGGCTACACGAAGAGCCTGGTCCGCAATGATGATGGCACCAGCAACAGCCAGTCCCAGGTCAATGCGGCCTTCATCGAGCTCACCGACAAGAACTGGAACCTGACCGGACGGCTGGGAAGGCAGTCGCGCGGCACGGGAGGCGTGTTCGGTTCCTTCGACGGTGCCTGGATCGCGTATCGCATGACACCGCGCATCACGGTGAACCTGACCTATGGGTATCCCGTCGACACGGTCAGCGAGTCGCCGAAGACGCAGCGGACCTTCCAGGGCATTTCGCTGGATCTCGGCACCTTCGCCCAGAGCTGGGATTTTTCCATCTACGGCGTGACGCAGAAATTCGAGGGCGAGATCGACCGGCGCGCCGTCGGCCTCGAGACCCGGTACTTCCGCCCGGGCCGATCGCTGATCGCCCTGGTGGACTACGACACCTACTTCAAGAGCGTCAACAACTACACGCTGATCGGCAGCCTCTCGCTGCCGCACAACTGGCTGCTCAGCGTCAACGCGGACCGGCGCAATGCGCCGCTCCTGACCATCCGCAACGCGCTCATCGGCCAGCCGGTGACGACGCTCGAGGACCTGGCGATCAATTTTACGCAAGGCGAGATCAACCAGTTCGCCCGCGACCGCACGGCCCGCTCCGACGTCTACGCGATCACGCTCGCGCACCCGCTGGGAGAGCGGTATTCCATCAGCACCGACTTCTACATGACCAAGACCGGCGGCACGCCGGCCTCGGGCAACGTGCCCGCCTCCCCGGACAGTGGCACGGACCGGGCGCTGCAGTTCCAGATCTTCGGCACCAGCCTGTGGAAGTCCAGCGACCTGCACGTGCTCTCGCTGCGCTACGAGAAGAGCGACACCGGCACCACCGAGTCGGTGGCGCTCAGCAGCCGGATGCCGCTCTTCCGGCAGTGGCGCATCGGCCCCCGTCTGCGGGCCGATCGCATCCACTACGACTTCGACGACACCACGCAGCTCACCCTTTCGCCCTCCCTGCGGCTCGAGCTGCTGCGCTCACGCACGCTGTTCGAATTCGAGCTGGGCAGTGATTTCGGTTCGCGCAACCTGCCGCTCGACAAGCAGAAAACGCACAACTGGTACGTCTCGCTGGGGTATCGTCTGGGCTTCTGAGGGCTCACGTGACGATGCGATGATGAGACGAGCGATCCTGGCAATGTTGTTGGCCTGCTGTGGCGCCGCCGCGATGGCTGCCGACCTCGCGCCCACCGAGTTTCTCGACGAGCGCACCGGCGCCACCGTCACGGTGACGCGCGAGCCGCTGGTGTTCGCCCTGGAGCGCTCCATCTTCGCCGCCAACGCGCGCGACTACGTCAGCCTGACGGCGGTGGAGGTGGATCGCAGCGGGAAGATCCAGGTCTATCTCATCGGCTACATCTGGTCGACCATCGACCGGCGCAACCACGGCGAGCAGGCGGCTCTGGCGGCGCTCCCGCTGGAGATTGCGGCCGATGGCCGCACGATTCACCTGAAGCCCGTCGCGGAGTTGCCGAAGGATCTGCTCGATGATGCCCATTTGATGGCGCCCAAGGTCTCGCACCTGCAGCGGGCCGCCTATCTCACCACCCGCGAAGCGCTGATCTTCGTGGCGGCCAGCCGCCACCTGTCGGCGAGTTTCGTGCCTGCCGCCGCCGACGGCGAGGAGGAGGCGGATACCGAGCGCGAGGTGTATGAGTCCTGGGGTGAAGGGCGCAAGGCGCTGAAGGCCTTCGCGGACCGGCTGACCATCTTCCAGTAGACCTTCCTTCGCGATTGCGTTCGCGGGCCCGCTGTATAACCATACAGCCCATGCCCAGGACGATGTCCCCATGAGTGCCGCATTGCCCGCGGCTTCGCCCGCGCCCGAGACGCCGCGCTACCAGCTGGCGGTACGGGCGCTGTGTGAGTTCACCGCCAGGCGCGGCGACCTGGATTTCCGCTTCACCCCCGCGCCCACGGCCCAGGAAGGCATGGCGGGCCATGCCCTGGTCCAGGGTCGTCGTCCTGCCCGATACCAACGGGAAGTGGCGCTCAGCGAGGACATCGGGCTGTTGCGCGTGCGCGGGCGGGCGGATGGTTTCGACCCCGAGGCGGTGCGCCTGGAGGAGATCAAGACCCACCGCGGTCCGCTCGATACGCTGCCAGCCAATCACCGTGCGCTGCATCGCGCGCAGCTTCGCACCTACGGCGCGTTGCTGTGCCGGGCCCGCGCGCTGGACAGGCTCGAACTGTGCCTGGTGTACTTCGACCTCGCGACGCAGGAAGAGCGCATGGTCACGGAGCTTGCGGAAGCCCCCGTGCTGCGCGAGGAGTTCGAAGCGCGCTGCCGGAGTTTCCTCGACTGGGCGGCCCACGAACTGGCGCATCGGTCCACGCGCGATGCCGCGTTGCAGGCCCTGCGCTTCCCGCATGCGCAGTTCAACGCGGGCCAGCGTTCACTCGGCGCCGCGGTGTTCCGTGCCGCGCGCGATGCCCGACCGCTGCTGGCGCAGGCGCCCACCGGCATCGGCAAATCCATCGCCACCCTGTTCGGGATGCTGAAGGCGGCGGGCCGCTGCGGGCTGGACCGCATCTTCGTGCTGACGGCCAAGACCTCGGGCCGCGGCCCGCTGCTGGCCGCGTTGCGCTCCGTTCACGAATCCACCGTATCGCTCCCGCTGCGGGTGCTCGAGTTCGCCGCAAAGGAAGCGGCCTGCGAGCACCCAGGCAGTGCCTGCCACGGCGCGAGCTGTCCGCTCGCGCGCGGCTTCTACGATCGCCTGCCGGCGGCCCGCGAGACGGCGCTCGCCGAGGGCTGGCTGGGGCAGCCGCGCGTGCGCGAGCTCGCGCTCGAGCACCAGGTGTGCCCGTACTACCTGGCGCAGGAACTGGTGCGCTGGTGCGATGTGGTCGTGGCCGACTTCAACCATTATTTCGATGCCAGCGCACTGCTTCACGGGCTGACCCTCGCCTGCCAGTGGCAGGTGGGCGTGCTGGTCGATGAGGCGCACAACCTGCTCGAACGCGCCCGCCAGATGTACACGGCGGTGCTCGACCCCGTCGCCTTCGAGTCGGCCCGCCGAGTTGCACCGGCAGGCCTCGGCCGGGCCTTCGCGAGGCTGGCGCAGGCGTGGGCTGAACTCGAAGCCGGCCTGGTGGGGGACTACCAGGCCACCGACGAGCCTTCCGATTCGCTGCTCGCGGCGGTGAAGGGTCTGGCCGGTGCGCTGGCCGAGCACCTCGGCACGACGCTGGAGGCACCGGATCCGGACCTGCAGCGATTCGCCTTCGACGCGCTGTTCTTCAGCCGGCTTTGCGAGCATGCAGGTCCGCACGCCATGTTCGACATCACCCGCGAACGAGCCTCGAGCCCCGACGCACCGCTGACCCGGCTGGCGCTGCGCAACGTCATTCCCGCCCCGCACCTGGCTCCCCGCTTCGCCACGGCGCGTGCCTGCGTGCTGTTCTCCGCCACCTTGAGCCCGCAAGGCTTCTACCGCGATACGCTGGGCTTGCCCGCGGATTGCGACACGCTGGAGGTGGGTTCACCCTTCGATCCCGGCCAGCTCGAGGTCCGCATCTCGTCACGCATCTCCACGCGATGGCGTGATCGCCCCACCTCGGTCCGTCCCATCGTCGAGCTGATGGCGCGGCAATTCCGAAAGCTTCCTGGCAACTATCTCGCGTTCTTCTCCAGCTTCGAGTACCTGCAGCGGGTGCTCGCGGAGTTCCGGGCGCGGCATCCGGCCGTCGCGGTGTGGGAGCAGCGCCCGCGGATGCCCGGGCCCGAGCGTCGCGACTTCCTGGCACGTTTCACGGCCGACAGCCGGGGCATCGGCTTCGCCGTGCTCGGCGGCGCGTTCGCGGAAGGCATCGACCTGCCGAACGAACGCCTGATCGGCGCCTTCATCGCGACCCTGGGCCTGCCGCCGGTGACGCCGATGAACGAGGAGATCTCGCGCCGGCTCGGGCAGGCCTTCGATGCCGCCTTCGAGTACACCTACCTCTACCCGGGGCTGCAGAAGGTCGTGCAGGCTGCGGGCCGCGTGATCCGCACGCCGACGGATCGCGGCATCATCCACCTCATCGACGATCGTTACCGGCGCGCCGAGGTGAAGGCCCTCTTGCCGCGGTGGTGGCGCCTGGACGCCTGATCACCGCAGCCTGAGGACCCTTCGCGCGGCGGACCGCTACTCGAGGAACCACTCCTCGCGCATCTCGCGGCACACGGGATTGCGGTCTCGCGCGACGCTGAGCCAGGCGTCGATCTTCGGCAGCTCGAAATCGAAGAAGTAGCGCATCGTCTGCAGCTTCCCCTGCACGAAATCATCGGGCTGCGCCCCCAACTCGCGGCTGCCGATGGCGGCCATGGCCAGTTCCAGCCACATCCAGGCGATGATCATGTGACCAAAGCCCTGCATGAAGGGCGTGGCATTGGCCAGCGCCTCCTCCGGGATCCCGCTGCCCCACGCGCCGGCCGCGCCCTCCGCGACAAGGTCCAGCGCGCCGCGCAGATGGATGCCGGCCGTGGCCGTCTCGGGATGCTGCTCGGACGCTGCGATGCTGGCGCGGATGCGCCCCTGCAGCGTTGCGAAGGCGGCGCCCTGGTCCATCACCAGCTTGCGGCCGAGCAGGTCCAGCGCCTGGATGCCATGCGCACCCTCGTGGATCATGTTGAGACGGTTGTCGCGCCACAACTGCTCGACGATGAAGTCGCGCACGTAACCACAGCCGCCGTGCACCTGGATGGCGAGGCTGTTGCCCTCCAGGCACCATTCGCTGGGCCAGCTCTTGGCGATGGGCGTGAGCACCTCGAGCAGCGCCTGCGCCTCGCGCGATGGCGCGGCCTCACCCGTGTGCTGCTCGTCCACCAGCCGTGCGCAGTACAGCTCCAGCGCCAGGGCACCTTCCGCATAGGCCTTCTGCGCGAGCAGCATGCGCTTGACGTCGGCGTGCTCGATGATGCGCACGGGTGGCGAGGCTGGGTCCTTCCCGCCGGGTCCCACCGGCCGCCCCTGGCGCCGGGTGCGCGCGTATTCGAGGCTGGCGAGGTAGCCGGCGTAGCCCGTGGCCGTCGCGCCGACGCCGACCGCGATGCGCGCCTCGTTCATCATGTGGAACATGCAGCGCAGCCCGTCACCGGGTGCGCCGACCCGCCAGCCGATGGCGCCGGCCCCTCCCCGCACGGGATGGCGGCCTTCGCCGAAGTTCATCAGCGTGTTCGGCAGGCCGCGATAGCCCAGCTTGTGGTTCAGTCCCGCGATGACCACATCGTTGCGCTCGCCACTGAGTTCACCGTCGGCATCGACCAGGTGCTTGGGGACGATGAACAGCGAGATGCCACGCGTGCCCGGCGGCAAGCTGCCATCGGGTCGCGGGATCTTCGCCAGCACCAGGTGCACGATGTTCTCCGACATGTCGTGCTCGCCGTTGCTGATCCACATCTTGTTCCCCGTGACGCGGTAGCGAGGTCCGAGCGGGTCGGCTTCGAAATCCGCGCCATCGGGAACGGCCCGGGTGGTGATGTCCGACAGGCTCGACCCCGCCTGGGGCTCGGACAGGCACATGGTGCCGAACCAGCGTCCGGCAAACTCCGGATGGGCGAACACCCGCCGCTGGTGGTCCGTGCCATGCGCCATGATGAGATTGGCGTTGCCGCTGGTGAGCAGCGCCCCGCCCCCCAGGCCCAGTCCGGCCGTGGCGAAGAAGAAATTGGCTGCCATCTCCACGGTGCAGGGAAGCTGCAGCCCGCCGATCTCGTAGTCCTGCGCGGCCGCCAGCATCCCGGACTCGACGTAGGCTGCCGCCGCCTCGTAGGCACAGGCCGGCAGGATCACGTGTTCACCCTCCAGCCGCGGCTCCTCGAGATCGACCGTGCGGTTGTGGGGCCGGAATTTCTCCGCGGCGATGCGTTCGCAGGTGTCCAGCACCGAGGCGAAGGTGGTGCGGGAGTGGTCCTGGAAACGCTCCCGGCTGCAGAGCCGCTCGACTGCGAGCCAGTCGTGCAGCAGGAAATCCAGTGTCCTTCGCATGCCTCAGTCCGTCCTGCGGCTCGGCGCCGCGATGAAGGAGGCGGAGCTCGAAGGCCGGGACTTCGCCGCGGCCACCTCGAGCCGCGCGATGGTGCGACGGTGGACCTCGTCCGGACCGTCCGCGATGCGCAGCGCCCGTCCGTCGGTCCACATCTCGGCCAGCGGCGTGTCGGGGCCGGTCCCCATGGCGCCGAACACCTGCATCGCCCGGTCCACGATCTCGGTCAGCATTCGCGGCACGACCGCCTTGACCAGCGACACCTCCATGCGCGCGGCCTCCGTTCCACCCTGGTCGATGAGCCATGCGGTCTTGAGGACGAGCAGTCGCGCCTGCTCGATCTGCATGCGGGACTGGGCGATGTAGTCGGCGATCACGCCATGCTCGTGCAGGTGCCGTCCGAAGGCGGCGCGTTCGCGCGCGCGTTCGACCATGAGCTCGAGCGCGAGCTCCGCCTGCCCGATGCATCGCATGCAATGGTGGATGCGGCCCGGTCCCAGCCGGGCCTGCGCCATCACGAAGCCATCGCCCTCGCGGCCGAGCAGGTTCGCTGCCGGCACGCGCACGTTGCGCAGCAGGATCTCGCAGTGCCCATGGGGATGGTGCAGGTGCATGACCGGCAGGTTGCGGATCACCGTCACTCCCGGCGCGTCCAGCGGCACCAGCACCATGCTCTGCTGCCGGTGCCGGTCAGCGGCGGGATCGGTCTTGCCCATGACGATGAGCAGCCGGCAGTTCGGGTGCGACGCATTGGTGATGTACCACTTGCGTCCATTGATGACGTAGTCCTCCTTCTCCCGGCGGATGGAGGTCTGGATGTTGGTGGCGTCGGAGGAGGACACGTCGGGCTCGGTCATGCCGAACGCGCTGCGGATCCGCCCCTCGAGCAGCGGCACGAGCCAGTCCTGCCGCTGCCGGTCCGTGGCGAACAAGTGCAGCAGTTCCATGTTCCCCGTGTCGGGCGCATTGCAGTTGAACACCTCCGAGGCCCAGGGGACCCGGCCCATGATCTCCGCCAGCGGCGCATATTCCAGGTTGGTCAGGCGCGTCCCCGGCTCATCCTCCTTCAGTGCCGGGAGGAACAGGTTCCACAGTCCCCTCTCACGCGCCAGGCGCTTGAGCTCCTCCATGAACGACACCGGAAACTGCCCGGCATGCACCTCCTCGTGCCAGTCGCGCAGGCGCGGCAGGATGAGATCGTCCATGAAGCTGCGAACCTCGGTGCGCAGAGCCTGGACCTTGGGGGAATACGCGAAATCCATGGGGATCCTCACCTCTCGTGTGCAGAACGCCAGCGAGTCTACTATGCCGGCCAGGGATAGTACCTATAACGATGACGGCCAGGGGATGCGGTAGATTCCGCTACGCAGGAGGGCGATGGTGAACAAAGAAACGATACCGGGAACCTATATCTTCGACGCCGCGGCCGCGCAGCGCGGCTATGCGCTCAACAAGATGTGCTACTCGTTCAACGATGCGCGCAATCGCGAAGCCTTCGTGTCCGATGAGGAAGGCTATTGCAACCGCTTCGGCCTGGACTTAGAGCAGAAGCGGGCCATTCGCGAGCGAAGCGTGCTCGGGCTCATCGCCGCCGGTGGCAACGTCTACTACCTCGCCAAGTTCGCGGGCATCTTCGGCCTCGGCATGCAGGACATCGGTGCCCAGCAGACCGGCACCACGGTGCCGCAGTTCAAGGAGAAGCTGCGCTCCTATGCCCGCTTCAACGAAGCGGTGACCCGCAAGGAGCTTCCTCATGGCTGAGTTGATCGGCCAGATCAGCACCTCGCACGTGCCCGCGATCGGCGGTGCCATCGCCCGCAAGCTCCAGCAGGATCCCTACTGGAAGCCCTTCTTCGATGGCTTTCCGCCGCTGCGCGAATGGCTCGACCAGGCCCGGCCCGACATCGCCCTGTTCGTCTACAACGACCACGGCCTGAACTTCTTCCTGGACAAGATGCCCACCTTCGCCATCGGCGCCGCGCCCAGCTACCTTTCCGCGGATGAGGGCTGGGGCATTCCGACCATCGAGCCGGTGAAGGGCGACCCCGCGCTGTCGTGGGAAATCATCGAGGGCGTGATCGCCGACGAGTTCGACCCCACCACCTGCCAGGAAATGCTCATCGACCATGCGGTGACCATCCCCTTGCAGCTGCTGTGGCCGGATCGCCCGCCGCCGGTGCGCATCGTGCCAATCTCCATCAACACCGTGCAGCACCCGCTCGCCTCTGCGGCCCGGTGCCTGAAGTTCGGCCAGGCCATCGGCCGGGCCGTGGCCCGGAGCGAGTCGGATGCGCGCGTCGTGGTCATCTCCACCGGCGGCCTTTCGCACCAGCTCGATGGTGAGCGCGCCGGCTTCATCAATCCCGAGTTCGACGCCATGTGCCTGGATGCCATGGTGGAAGATCCCGCGAGAATCGCGCGCTACTCGAACCACCAGATCGTGGAACTCTCCGGCACCCAGGGACTCGAGATCCTCAACTGGGTCGTGGGCCGCGGCATCCTGGGAGGCTCGGCCCGCGAGCTGTACCGCAACTATCACATCCCCATCTCCAACACCGCCTCGGCCGTGCAGTTGCTGGAGCGCGTCGCGGGCTGACGGCCGCAGGTCAGGTCTCGACGCGGTCTCAGGTCTCCACGCGGTCGCGCCGGCAGGCCGGCGGCGCGGACACCCCGAGTTCGCGCGCGGACTTGTGGCCCGAGTGCACGGCATGGGCGATGAGCCCTGGCTGCCGGCAATCGCCGATCCTTTGCACGGCAGAGGCGCCATTCTCCTCGTCCTGCCCCACCAGCGACTGGTACAGCGCATCCTCGGGCTCGCGCGAGGTCACGAGCACCAGCGCATCGGCGTCCTGGCGGCGCTGCCGATCAGAATGGATGCAGCCGAGAACGGCGCTCGAGCCATCGAACGCATCCACCGCCGTCGAGGTGATGACCTCGATGCCCTGCAGGAGGAGCTGGCGATGGGTGGCGTACTGCTCGCCCGTATAGTGACTCCACTCACCGGCGACACCGCCCGTGGTCACATAGCACACCTGGGCGCCCTGTGCCGCCAGCATCATCGCGATCACCGGGCCGAGGTAATAGTGGTCGTCATCGAACAGCATCACGCGGCCGCCGGGCCGGGCGCCCGCGAAAAGGTCATCGGGCGTGAACACGCCCTCCGCGGGAAGCGAGGCGATGGGAGCCGCGTGCCAGCGGCCCACCCCGTTCCGCCGCCAGCGCGCACCGGTCGCGACGAGCACGTGATCGGCCCCGAACTCATTCACCTCGCCGGCTGACAACCGGTTGCCCAGGTACAGCGACACGTTGGTCATCGAGCGGATCTGGGTCAGGCGGTAGTCCCGCACGCGCGCCCACTCCGACAACCCTGGCAGCCGGCTCTCCATCGTGACCCGGCCCCCGGGCTGATTCGAGGCATCTGCCAGCGTGACGGTGAATCCGCGCCGGCCGAGGATGTGCGCGGCCTCGAGGCCTGAGGGGCCTGCGCCCACGATGAGCACCGATCCGCCCGCGCCGCGCTCGATGCGCTCCGGATGCCAGCCGCGACGCCACTCCTCGCCCATCGTCGGATTCTGGGTGCAGCGGATCGCCGCGCCGCGGAAATTGTAGGCATAGCAAACATTGCAGCCGATGCACTCGCGGATCTCCTCAAGCCGGCCCTCGCGGATCTTCGTCGGCAGGAAGGGATCGGCGATGGACGGGCGTGCGGCACCGATGAGATCGAGGACGCCCGAACGCACCTGGCGCACCATGGTGTCGGGCGAGGTGAAGCGGCCGACGCTCACCACGGGCTTGGTGGTCAGCCGCCGGATGCTGCGCACTCTCTCCTCCAGCGAGCCCTCGCGCACGAAGCGCGAGGTGGCCATCTCTTCGCCGTAGTAGTCGCCGACGACGAAGTCCCACAGGTCCGGCAGCTCGCCCAGGAGGCCGACCACATCATGCGCCTCGGCCGGGCTGAGATGCTGCTCGCCATGCCCGTCCGCGGAGAACCGCACGGCCACCGCACAACGATCCCCCACGGCCTCGCGCGTCTCGCAGAGCACTTCGCGGATCAGCCTGACACGGTTTTCGAGGGAACCGCCGTATTCATCGCACCGGTCATTGTGGCTGCGGGACAGGAACTCGGACAGCAAGTAGCCGTGCGTGGGATAGACGTAGATGATGTCGAACCCCGCCTGCTTCGCACGCTTTGCCGCCGCCACGTGCCAGCGGCGGAACTCGCGGATGTCGCGCCGGTCCATGCGCTGGCATTGGACGGGCTCGTTGGGATTGGGAATCGAGCGCACGCCGATCGTGGGCAGCCGGCTCGCGAGGTTCGCGACATAGCTGCCGCCGTGCCAGAGCTCGACTCCCGCCAGCGAACCATGCGCATGCACCTGCTCGGTCATGCCGGCAAGGTTTCTCACATCGCCCTCGTCCCACAGCGAGGCGAAAGGATGCGGCTGATCATCGGAGCTGGGGTGGAGCGAGCAGTACTCGGTGCACACCACGCCCCAGCCGCCTTCGGCCTTGATGCCACGCATCGCGGCCAGTGTCTGCGGCAGCGCATGCCCCATGCCCGTGCAATGCGGAACCTGGTAGAAGCGGTTGCGGGTGACCACCGGGCCGATCTTCACCGGCTCGAACAGGACCTGGTAGCGTTCGGCGACACTCATGCCCGCGACACCCCGCAGGCAGCGCCTGCGCCGAGGAAAAGCGGTATGCTGCTGGGCCGCAGGCGTTTGTGCAACTCAACGGTCGGAAATGGCGGGGTGGGATATGCAGCGGGAAGCGCGCATCACGCGAAGGCGGCGGGCAGCGGTGGCGGACGCTGCCCCGCTGGATGCAGGCCTGCACGATGCCGCCACGGCACCCTATCACCCCTTGTCCACCGCCCAGGTGGAGCGGCTGATCGAGTCGGCGCTCGTGCTGCTGCGCGAGTCCGGCGTGGCGTTCGAGCCGGGTTCGCGCGCGCTGGAGCACCTGCGCATCGCCGGCTGTGACATCGCCGCCGACGGCGTGGTCCGGTTCCCCGCCGCGCTGGTGCGTGCCGCGCTGGACTCCACCGCGCGCAGCGTGAAGCTCTGGAACCGCGATGGCACGCGCGCCATCGACCTGGACTGCCATCACACCTGGTTCATGCCGGGGATGACCTGCATCAATGTGTACGACGAGCACACCGGCCTGCCTCGCGCCAGCAACGCGGAGGACCTCGCTCGCGTGACACGCGTGGCCGATGCGCTGCCGAACATCGATGCGGTGTGCATCGCCTGCAAGAACGTCACCCGCTCGGACATCCACGGCGAGATCGAGGAGTTCGCCATCCTCGCCGCCAACACCACCAAGCCGCTGGAGTACCTGTGCGAGACGCCGGAGGCCCTGCGGGTGGTGATCGAGATGGCGGCGGCCATCCGCGGCGGACGCGAGGCACTGGCCGCAAAACCCTACTTCCTCCAGCTCATCACCCCGCTGCCGATGAACTACCACGCCATCCATACCGACCAGCTCATCGAGGCGGTGAATGCCGGCGTGCCGGTCAGCGTCGGCACGCTGCCCATCGGCGGCGCGTCCACGCCCATCACCACCGCGGGCAGCATCATCAACAGCCTGGCCACCGACTTCGCCGCCATGGTGCTCGCGCAGCAGGTGCGGCGGGGATCCTTCTGCATCGGCAGCTCGGATGTGTGCTTCATGGAGCCGGCCACCGGCAGCATCGGCAACATGGCGCAGACTTCGCTTGCCGACCTCATCATGTGCCAGATCCGCCGCCAACTGGATCTGCCCTCTTTCACGGGCGCCGCCGGCTACTCCTCGGCGAGCCGATTCGATCAGGATGCGGTGGCGGAGATCACGGCCAGCCTGCTGCAATGTTTCTTCAGCCGGCCGGCCACGATCGATTACTGCGGATCGCTGGACCAGGGCCTGACCTATTCACTGCAGGGCCTGCTACTGTGCGATGACCTCGCCGGGCTGTTGCGCACCATGTGGCAGGGCGTGCAGATCGACGATGACTCGCTCGCGCTGGACCTCGCCATCCGCGTCGGACCGCGCGGCAACTATCTTGCGCAGCGGCATACCGTGGCGCATTGCCGCGAGCATCTGTGGAAGAGCCGCTATTTCGGGCCCAACATGGTGCTCAGCGGCTCTCCGGAACCTTACGCAGACCTGCACGAGCGCATCAACCGCGACCTGGCAAAGCTCCTGCGGCATGAGCCCCCGCCGCTCGAGGAGGGCCTGGCCCGCCGGCTGCTGGAGATCCGCCAGCGCTTCGAAGCCTCGTTCACCCCGCCTTGATGGCCTCGAGCAGGATGTCCAGCGCCTTGAACAAATAGGCACGCGAGACGGTCAGCGAGGGCATGACGCGGATCACGTTGCCATTGCGCCCGCAGGGCACGAGGATGACGCCGCCCTGGAACGCCCTGCCCAGGATGGCGCCCATCTTCTCCCCCGACAGCGGCGCGCGGCTGGCCTTGTCCTCCACCATCTCGATGCCGATCATGAGTCCCCGGCCGCGCACCTCGCCGACGCGCGGACTGTTCGCATCGCGGATCCGTTGCATCACCTCCAGCCCAAGCTGGTGCGCACGGTTGATGAGGTCCAGCGCCGGGTCCTGCAGCAGCTCGATGTTCTTCATGCACACCACCGCGGACAGGGCATTCGCCGCGAAAGTGTTCGGCTGCGACCCCGCCGGGATCTTCTTCGCCAGGTCCGCGCGCAGCACGAATCCCCCCATCGGCAGGTCACCGCCCATGCCCTTGCCGAACAGCAGGCCGTCGGGCTTCACGCCGGCGTGCTCGATGGCCCACATCTTGCCGGTGCGGCCCGCACCGCTTTGCACTTCATCGACGATGAGCAAGGCGCCGGACTTGTCGCAGGCCGCACGCAGCAGCTGGAAGAACTCCGGCGCCGGCGGCACGTAGCCACCCTCGCCCTGGAGCGATTCCACGATCACCGCCGCGACGTCGTCCGCCGCGGTGTACTTGGTGTTGAGCAGGTAATCGACGTATTCACCGGCGATGCGCTCGGCGCTCTTGTTGCTGGTGTCGAACGGGAATCGGTAGGCATAGGGGTACGGCGCATGGATCACGCCTCCCATGAACGGCCCATAGCCGCTGCGGTACTGGTTGCCGGTGGTCAGTGCGTTGGAGGCGTTCCACACGCCGTGATAGGCCCCGTGGAAGGCGATGATCTGCTGACGGCCGGTGACCCGTTTGGCGAACTTGATGGCCGACTCGACCGCATCACTGCCGCTTTGCGTGAAGTAGGTGATGCAGTTGTCCTTGAGGCCGTCGGGCATCACCTGGGAGATGCGTTGCGCCAGCTCCGAGCGGCGCGTGTTGCTGATGTCCGAGCCGTGCATCAGCCGCTGCGCCTGTTCGGTGATGGCCTTCACCACCGCCGGGTGGCAGCGGCCCACGCTGTTCACGCCCACGCCGGCTGAGAGGTCGATGTACAGGTTGCCATCCGGGTCCTTGACGGTGACGCCGAACCCCTGGTCGAACACCAGCGGCGCGTCTCCCCCGCCGCGCGCCATCGACTCGTAGCGGCGCGAAAGCTCGATCGCCGCCGTCGCCTTCGCGCCCGGCAGGGCATTGCTCACCATCCGAGGTGCATCCGGGTAGGAAAGCGCCTCGAGTTCCCGTTCACTGATCATGTCCACTCCTCATCTGTGAATCGACGCTGCCGGCTGGCACACGGCTCAGCCGGCCAAATCCTGTCCTGTCCGAACGCCGCAGCGACTCCGCCATGGCGAGGCCCACCACGGCTGCCAGCAGCACCAGCAGCGGCATGGACCGCACCCAGAGCGAGCGGTCTCCGGCCAGTGTATCGAAGTGCCAGCACGCCAGCGTGAGCACGACGATGAGCCCGAAGGTTGCAATGCCGGGCAATATGCGAATGCGCCATACATTGCCCGCCCGCCCCCGGAAGAACCAGGTGACTGCCGTCGAGGCGATCGCCATCAGCGCGATGATACCCAGGGTCCCCGCCACCGACACCCGCGCGAACATCGCGATGGGATCGACTCCGGCGAGCACGAAGCATGCGAGCAGCACGATGGCGCCCAGCGACTGCACCACGGAAGCCACGTGGGGACTGCGGTGCTGCGCGTGGGTGTGTGAGATCCGCTGCGGCAGCAGTTGCTCGCGCCCCATCGCGAACAGGTACCGGGCCACCGAGTTGTGGAAGGCCAATATGCCCGCAAAGATGCTGGTGAGGTACAGCAGGCGCATGACGAAGGCGAGCCATGACCCAACGAACTGGGTCGCCAGCCGGAACAGGAACAGTGTCGGATCCGGCAGCGATGTCAGCGTGGGCACGAGAGTGTCAGCACCCACGGCCACCACCATGCACCAGCTCGAGAAGATGTAGAAGCCACCGATCAGCAGGAGCGATACATAGGTCGCGACGGGAATGGTTCGATCAGGATCGCGTGCCTCTTCAGCATAGATCGTGGTCGCTTCGAAGCCGATGAATGCCGAGAAACACATGAGCAGGCCGATCCAGGGGGATCCGCTCGACACCACGGAGGGCTGGAAGGGCTCAGTGTAATGTCCTGCCGGTGAATGCAGCAGCACCGAGCAGTCGAGCAGCAGCACCGCCAGGTACTCGGCGATGACCAGCACCGACAGCACCTTGGCCGACAGATCCACCTGCCGGTAGCCAAAGGTCGCGACCAACAGCAGCGCCACGAGACCATAGGTCCACCACGGCAGGTTGAGATGAAGCTGCTCCGCCGCAAAGCTCGAGGCGGCGGCACCGAACAACCCGAACAGCGAGAGCTGGATCATGCTGTAACTCAGCACGGCGATGACGGCACTGGCTCCTGCCGCATGGCCACCTAGCCCGCAGCCAGCGATGACGTAGAACCCGCCGGCGCTCTTGACGTGCGGGATGATGGCCGTGAGTCCCGCCGCGAAGGGCAGCAGAATGGCCACGGCGATGAGGAACATGGCGGGGATCCCGGCGCCATTGCCGACCACCATCGAGACCGGCACCCCGCCCGCCATGGCGACCAGCGGTCCGGCGGCCGAGACCACGAAGAAGATGACGCCGAAGACGCCGAGGGAGTCCTTGCGCAGCCCATGCGCCGCTGAATCGGCTTCCCTTTGGGTCATGGGAACAGGCGGATGCTGGCGATCGACGGCATGGGAAGCGCACTGTCGCAGAAACCACGCCCGGAGGGAACAGTTCCCGCGCACAACATCGATTCCGCAAGTGCCCTTCACCAGGGACGATCAACGGGCGCCTGCCGGATAACGATTCTCAGCAGCCTCCGTAACCTGAGTTTGAGCTAGCATGCCATCGACCATGGATGCAGATGCCGCCCCGGAACCAAGCGCATGACAGGCAAAGCGGAGGGTGGAACGCGATCAGCGGATCTCGAGGCGCTGCGCCTGCTGAACGCAGGCCGTCCTGCCGAGGCGCTGCCCTTCGCCCGTCAGGCTGCCGCCGCGGCGCGCACCTGCTCGCCCGCACACGGGCTGCAGGCCACCATCCTGCTGCGCCTGGGGCAGGCCGAAGAGGCCCGCGCGCTCGTCGCCCACGCGATGTCGATGCCGCCGGGCATCGGTGATGCCTATGATGCCCTGGCATTCGTCTGCGTCCAGCTCGGCGATCACGAAACGGCGAACCGCCTGTACCGTCGGGCGGCGGAGCGCACACCGGGCGAGGCGCGCTTCTGGTACAACCTCGCCTCGAGCGAGCGAAGCTTGGGCCGGCTGACCGAAGCCGAGTCTCACTGCGACCGCGCCATCGAGCTCGACGCCGGCCACTACCAGACCTACCTGCTGCGCTCGGAACTGCGCCGGCAGACCGAAGGGCGCAACCACATCGAGGACATGGAACGGCTGCTGGCGAACCGGCCGGCCGATGATCGCGCCTGCATGTTCCTGGGCTATGCGCTGGGCAAGGAGCTCGATGACCTGGGACTGTTCGACCGGGCGTTCGGCTGGTTCAGCCGCGGCGCTGCCGCGCGGCGCCGACACCTGGCCTACGATGTCGGCACCGACGAGCAGAAGCTGCGGCGCATCCAGGAAGTCTATGCGGCCGCGCAACCGCTCGATGAGGCGCTGCTGCGAGCATCGCGGGACTGCCTGTTCATCATCGGCCTGCCACGCTCGGGCACCACGCTCCTCGAGCGCATCCTCACCCGCCTGCCCGGCGTGCGGTCCAATGGCGAGACCGACAACTTCTCCAACGCCCTGCTGGCGGCGGCGCCCGCGGCGGGTAGCGATGTCTTCGCACGCTGTTCGGCAGCTGACGGTGGCCGCATCGCCACCCGTTACCGCGAACTCGCCGGCCTTGCCACCGGCGTGAAGGTGATCGACAAACTGCCCATGAACTACCTGTACGTGGGCGCGATCCGGCAGGCACTTCCGGGCGCCACCCTGCTGCTGGTCGAGCGCTCACCCCTGGACGCATGCTTCGCGATGTTCCGCACGCTGTTCGGCGCCGCCTATCCGTTCACTTACGAATTCGGCGAGCTGGCGCGCTACTACGCCGCGTACGCACGGCTGATACAGCACTGGCAACGGCTGTTCGGCGACTGGATGGTACGCGTGCGCTACGCTGATCTGGTGAGCGATCCGGCGCGCCAGGGCGCCGCCATCGCCCGGTCCGCCGGCCTTGCCTGGAACGACGAGGCGATCCACATCGAAAGGAATGCGGGCGTCTCGACCACCGCCAGCGCCTCGCAGATCCGCCAGCCCATCTACCAGTCCTCGGTCGGGCGATGGCGCCACTATCGTGCGCACCTTCAGCCGCTCGTGGATGCCTTGCGGGTGGCCGGCGTCACGGAGGTGGAGTCCTAGCCCTACCAGTCGTAGGACACCCGCAGCGACACTTCGCGCGGCCGGTTGATGGTGTAGACGTTGGCGAGGTTGCCGAGGAACTCGACTCCACGCTGCGGGGCCCCGAGCACCGCACGCTTGTCGAACAGGTTGGACACATACGCACCGATGCGCAGGTGGGCGCTGGCCTGCAGGCTCACGCTGCCATTGACCAGCGTGTAGCCCGAAAGCTCGATGGGCGTGAAGTTGTTCGCGATGGTGCCCAGGCTGTTGAGCGAGGCGCCCCGGTAGTTCGCATTCAGCGTGTAGATGAGGCGCCGCTGGCCGTCGAAAGGCTGCGTATAGGTCAGGGTGGCCGAGGCATCGTTCTTCGTGGTGCCCGGCAGCCGGTCGCCGTCCCGGCCGACGATGCCGCAGGCGATGTACCCACCCGGCAGGCCGGTGCCATCGCCGACGGGGCGGCAGAAGTCCTCGGTCAATTTCGCATCGGTGTACGAATACCCGAGGATGAGGTTGAGCTTCGGGGTGAACAGCGGCGTGTGCAGCTCGACTTCGAAGCCCTTGGAGACGGCCTTGCTGCCGTTGACCACCACCGGCCAGGTGTTCGGGGTGGACACGCCGATCTGCGGGTCGTTCCACTTGATGTAGAACACGTCGGCCGTGTAGCGCAGGCCATTCTCGAGCGCGCCCTTGACGCCCACCTCGAAATTGTTCGCCTTGTCCACCTTGTAATTCAGGATGGCCGGCGGCTCCTGGTAGAAGCCCGTCAGCGGGAAGGCGTTCGTGCCGCCGCGGCGGAACCCTTGAGAGAAGGTCGCATACACGTGCTGGCGATCGGCGAACTCGTAGGAGGTGTTGAACTTGAAGATCTGGTCATTGAGCGAGGTGGAACTGGTGTTGCCGCCGGTCAGGCTGATGATGTAGCTGGTGAAGTCCTGCACCTGCTCCTGTTTCTGGTGGAAGAACCGCGCCCCGGCGGTGACCTGCCACTTCGGCAGGACATGCCAGGTGAAGTCTCCGAACAAGGCGATCTCCTTGAACACCTGCGGCGCATGCTCCACGAAGGTGTGACCGTCCGGGCTCGTGTTCACGTACAGTCCGCCGCTGGCCGCGGTCTGCGCCGTGGTTCCCGGCTCGTAGATGTCCCAGATGAGCTTGCGCGTGTCGTGCTCGTAGTAGGCTCCGGCCACGTAGTCGAAGCGCTCGCCGGGCTTCGACACCAGGCGGACTTCCTGCATGAAGCGGTGCTCGCTGTCGGTGTCCGTCATGGTCGCGACGTAGCGCGGATTGATCGGGCTGCCCGTGTAGTACGGCAGGTAGGTGGCCGGCAGGCCCAGGATCAGCACATTGGCATCGCTTCCCGTCACCGCCGAGGTATCGCCATAGGTCGTGGTGGAGGACACCGTGGCAAATCCCATGTCGTAGCTGGCATCGAGGCTGGTCATGTTCGTGTGGCGATGGAACGGCGAGAGCGTGGAGCTGACGATCTGGTAGTCGCCGCTCGAGGGCAAGGTGATGCGCGAGTCCCAGGGTGCGGGTCCCGCCCGGAAGGTGGGGTTGTCCTGGGTGCCGTTGACGCCCTTGATGAAGGAACCGTTGTACATGAGTTCGACGCGCAGGCGATCGTTCGGGCTGAACAGCAGGCCGATGCGGCCCGCGGTGATGTCGGCGTGATTCGCATCCTTCCTGTCGTAGTACACGGAAGGCGAGTTCGCGACATCGGCCGGATCCGCAAGCGTGGGCACGCCCCTGACGGGGTCTCCATCACGCGCCATGATGCCGAGCTGGTCGATGAAGCCGGCCTGGTGTTCGCGCCGTCCCGACACGCGCAGCGCGGCGACCGCGCCCAGGGGCACGTTGAGCAGCAACGACCCCATGTAGCCCGTATCGGAGGAATGACCGGTGTTCGTGCCCGCCGCCTCGACGCTGGCGCTCCATTGACCGAGCTTCGGGCTGTTGGGAATCATCCGGATCGCGCCGCCCAGCGAGCCCGCGCCGTACAGGGTGCCCTGCGGCCCCCGCAACACTTCCACGCGCTCGAGGTCGGTCGCCGGCAGGTAGCCCACCGTCGGGCTGTTGCCGAGATAAGTGCCCACCGGCATCTGCTCGAACACCATGCCGGGTCGGTCGGTGTCGGAGGCGTTCAGTCCGCGCATGATCGGCACGGTGGAACCGGCGAACCGCGGGCCCCGGTCTTCGTAGTTGAACCCGGGGATCTGCTTGGCGATCTGGCCCAGGTCGTTGCTGCCGCTGCGGGCGAGCGCATCACCACCGATCGCGGAGATGTTGTAGGGAATGTCCTGGACGCTGGTCTGCCGGCGGCTGGCGGTGACCACGATCTCCTGGATGGTGGTCGCCAGATCACCGGCGGCGGCCGGCGCGGCCTGCGCCATGGCCTCCACGCTTGCGAAGATGGCGAGGCCGCCGGTGAGTGCGGCATCGATGACCGCGGTGCGACGGAGCCTTGGGTGCCTGGTTTTCATGCGTGTGATCCCCCGCGGTTGCCCGAAGATATTGTCCTACAGTCTTGTCGGCTATCTTGGAGCAGAAACCGCGGAAGTGTCAACGCCGCGCATCGGCGACGACGAGGGCCCAGAACGCGAATGGTTCAGAAGGACCCGACCGTGTACATCTCCGCGGCGATCCGCCAGCCGGACGGGGTGCGTCGCCAGGCGTACATCACGCGGTAGTGCTCCGCGACGGCCGTGGGCTTGCGGGGTGCAACGTGGACATCCACGAGCGTGGTCGCGGCATCCTCGCCTCCGGGAAAGGTCGCCACGATGCTGAAGCTGAGATCCGCCTTCGGTCCCCACCCTTCCAGCAACGCCGCGAGGTCGGGCAGGAAGGCCGGAACGCCGCGGATCGCGCGAGGCCAGCCCTCGCCGACCACCAGCAGGTCGTCGGTGTAGAACAGGCGGCTGAACTCGCGGGCATCGGCTCCCGCCCGCAAGGCATCCGCCGCCGTCTCGAGGACCGCGGCAAGGCTTTCCTGAAGATCCATGATCGGCCCTTCGCCTCAGCCCACGTAGTGTCCCGAGGAGACACCCCCATCGGCCACCAGCACGGCGCCGGTGGTGTAGCTGGCGAAAGGCGCCGCCATCGACAGCACCGCGCCGGCGATCTCCTGCGGCGTCTGCAGCCGGTGGAGCGGTGCTCGCGTGGTGAAGAATTCACGGTAGGCGGCAGCCGCGGCCGGATCACCGTCCTGGGTCCATCCCGGGCAGACGGCATTGACCCGGATGCCATCGCCGGCCAGCTCGATCGCCATCATCCGGGTCATCTGCACGATCGCCCCGCTCGCGGTCGCATAGCCCACCGCACCGCGCGGGCCGCCGACGAGTCCGACGCTCGAGGCGACGTTCACGACGCTGCCGCGGGACTTCCTCAAGGCCGGGACACAGGCCTGAGAGAGGAAGAAGAGTTGCTTGACGTTGTCGCCCATCACTTGCTCGAAATAAGCCGTGTCGACCTTCTCCACCTCGCGCAGGCTCGACTTCGTGCCGAGGCACACGAGAACGTCCAGGCTCTTGAGGTCCGCCAGTGCGCCCTCGACCAGTGCCGGAATCCCGGCCGCCTTCGACAGCTCACCCGGCGCGGCGACCAGCCGCGCCCCGCCGCCGAGCTCGCGCACCGCCTCCTGCACCGCGCCGGCGCTGTGTCCGTGGATGGCCACGCGCGCGCCCAGATCATGGAAGGCCGCCGCGATGTGCCGGCCCAGGGTGGTCGTGCCATCGCTGACCAGAACGCCCTTGTCGCGGAAATCGAACTGGATCGTCATGGTTGCGCTCCTCAGCCCTGACCGACGGTGGTCGGCGCCGGCTCGGCGCCCTGTTCATTCGTGCCCCAGCTTCCATTCGCCGCGCAACCGCCATCGTTCGACAGCACCGCGCCAGTCACGTAGCGGGCATCATCGGAGGCGAAATACACCACCGAGGAGGAGCATTCGCGCACCGTGCCGATGCGCCCCAGCGGCGTGAAGGCACTGATGGAGCGGTTGAGCTGGCCCTTGGTCAGCTCGTTCTCGGCCTTGATCATCGGCGTGTCGATGTAGCCCGGGCAGAGGCAGTTGACGCGGATGCCCAGCGGCGCAAGCTCGGTGGCGAGGCTCTTCGTCATGGAGATGAGGCCGCCCTTGGTGATCGCGTAGACGAAGCTGTCCGGCGGACCGGCGATGAGTCCCGTGACCGAGGAGATCATCACCACCGAGCCGCGCGAGGCGCTCAGCGCCGGCAGCGCCGCCTGCGTGCAGAACAACGCGGCACGCAGGTTGATGGCGATGGTCTCGTCCCAATGCGCCTCGTGCACCTGCATCAAGCGCGCCAGCGGCCCGATGCCGACGTTGTTCACCAGGCAATCGAGCCCGCCGAGCTTCTCGATGGCGGTCTCGACGATGCGACGGCAGCTCTCGACGGTGCCCACGTGCCCGGGCGCCGCGACGTAGCCTTCGCCGCCCATCTGCGCGATCACCCGCGCGACGTTGGCCGGGTCGCGGCCATTGATCGCCACACGCGCGCCGGCCTCGCGGAACAGCTCCGCGGTGCCCTGGCCGATCCCGGTGGTGCTGCCGGTCACCAGCACCCGCTTGCCCTGCATGTTCATGGAACTGACTCCCGATCGATGAATCCCGCTTCCGCCGTCACGCTCATGACCGCCCGCCGCCGTACCCGCCCAGACCTGCGCGCATGATGTACAGCCGCGAGATGAGGATGTAGACGCAGGCGGACACGAAGGTCGTCGGCAGCGATGCCGTGAGGTATCGGTAGGGACCGTGCGACTCGTAGGTCAGCGGATTGAGCAGGTAGATGTACAGCGCGATGCCCACCAGCAGGGCCACGACGGCGGCCGGATTCACGCCCTTCAGGAAGTAATAGGGGCTGCCCGGCGTGCCCTCGAAGATGGCGCGGATGTCGATGCGCCGGCGGCGCAGCACGAAGTAGTCCGCGATCTGGATGCCACACAGCGGGGCGAAGCACACACCGATCAGCGCGAGGATGGTGCCGAACTCGTTGAACACCAGTTCCGGGATGAACATCCCGAGCAGCGCCACCGGCAGGATGGAGACGATCAGCACCACCGACCAGGAGGCGCGCTCGACGAAGCGGAAATTCCGCAAGCCGATCGCCGAGGCATAGATGCCGGCGATGGCGGTGCCGAAGTTGGCGGCCGCCACGAACGACAGCGCGATGATGGCATAGACCGGGCCGCCGACGGTGCGCAGCCACACGGACGGATCGGAGTCCTTCAACACCAGCACACCCGCGGTGCCGATGAGGCTGAGCAGCGGCACCGGCAATCCCATGCCCACCATCACCGGCACGGCGATCTTGCGCCCGTCGGGCGCCATGCGGATCAAGGCCCCGATGTAGGCCCACCAGGACAGGAGCGAGGTGATGCCGATCTCGATGCCCGTGGTGTAGTTCCACACCGGATCCGCGTGGGCGAGCGTCGGCTTCGCCGTGACCAGTTCCGGCCAGCGCTGCGAGACCAGCAGGTACAACATCCAAAGACCCACGAAGACATGGGCGACGAGGATGTTGGACAGGTGCGTGACCCCGCTTGCGCCCCACAACAGCACACCGAAGACGATGGCGCAGGCAAACAGCGTGGTGAACGGGGTGATCTGCAGGCTGCCGACGCCCGCCGGCAACCAGCCCAGCACCGACAGCAACTGCGCGAGCGACTTCGCGAAGAAGATCAGCAGCATCGCGTTCCAGCCGATGATGGACAGGAACTGCATCGCCGCCGGGATGGCCCAGCCCTTCGATCCGAACTGCGGCTTGGTGGAGGCCACCGACTCGATGCCGAAGCGGATGCAGGTGGGGCCCGCGGCGAGCAGCACCAGCAGCATGCCGATCATGCTGCCGGCGGTCAGTGCCATGCTGCCCTGGAAGAAGTTCAGGTAGTAACCCGCGTAGCCGCCGATGAGATAGCACCAGGTGGCCGCGGCGGCCGTCGCCAGCGCAATCCCCAGGCGCCAGGGACCCCAGGTGCGCTCGGCGCGCAACAGCGGCCAGACCCCGGTGTCCGCCGCTGCGTGTGGCTTGTCCGGCATTCCCATGTTCCTCAGGTCAACCGAACCAGCCCCAGAGGAGCAGCGCCAGCGGCCCGACGATGCCCAGCAGCACGAGCCATACCCAGCTGCGCGCATCGAAGTCGGAGCCGGCATCCGGTCCCGCCTCCAACGCGGCCACCCGCCGTTCGAGCTCGGGATCGAACTGTCCTGGCGTACTCATATCACCTTCGCCTGCTTCAGCGCCTCGACCTGCGCATCGGTCATGCCCAACACCTCGCGCATCACGACTTCGGTATGTTCGCCCATCAGCGGAGGAGCGTTATACCGCGTCAGGGGGGTGCGGGAGAACCGGATGGGGTTCGCGATCAACGGCAGGGAATCATTGAGCGCATGTGGCACGGACACGACCATGCCGCGCTCGCGCACCTGCGGATCCGCGAATACTTCATCGAGCTCGTTGACCGGGCCGCTGGGAATGTCGGCCTCATCCAGCACGGCCAGCCAATGGGCCTTGGTGTTCGAGGCGAACCTGGCCTCGAGCATCGGCGTCAGCAGCTCGCGGTTCTCGATGCGGCTGGTGGCCTTGAGGAAACGGCTGTCGGAGGCGAGGCCGGGTTCCCCGATCGCGGCGCAGAAGCGGCGCCATTGCAGGTCATTGCCCACCGTCAGCACGATCTGGCCGTCCGAGCAGCGAAAGGCCTGCGAGGGCGAGCCCCCTCCCCCGACATTGCCCCGCCGTGGCGCGATCTTGCCCGAGATCAGGTACTGCATGCCGCGATGGCTCAGCGTGGCGACCATGGAATCGAGCAGCGCGAGGTCGATGTACTGCCCCAGTCCCTCAGGAGTCCGGTCACGGTGATTCAGCGCCGCGAGGATCGCGATCACCCCGTACTGGCTGGTGAGGATGTCGACGATGGACAGGCCACTGCGCGTCGGGCCACCGCCGGGCAGGTGATCCGGCGCGCCTGAGACCGCCATGTGCCCGCCCGCTGCCTGGAAGATGGCATCGTAACCGGGCTTGCGCGCCATCGCGCCGGTTTGTCCATAGCCCGTCACCGACAGGTACACCAGCCGCGGGTTGAGCTTCGACAGCGAGGCATAGTCCAGGCCGAACTTCGCCAGCGCGCCGACGCGGAAGTTCTCGATCACGACGTCGGACTTCGCGGCGATGCGCCGGATGATGTCCTGCCCTTCGGGCTTGGACAGGTCGACGGTGACCGAGCGCTTGTTGCGGTTCGCGGAGAGATAGAACCCCGACTCGCGCGATCGCCCGCCATCCTTGCTGTCCAGGAATGGCGGACCATAGGAGCGCGAATCATCGCCCTCGCCCGGCTTCTCGATCTTGATGACCTCGGCGCCGAGATCCCCCAGCATCTGCGCGACCAGGGGCCCCGCGAGCACGCGGCTCAGGTCCAGCACCCGGATGCCCTGCAGCGGCAGCGTCACGAGCGCACCCGCCGAAGGCGCGAATGGCGCAGCACGCTCACTTCCGCGCGATCCCCAGGGTTTCCTTCTTGATCAGCTTCGCCAGCGACCAGAGATGGACCTCGGTGGGACCATCGTAGATGCGGAAGGCGCGAACCTCCCGGAACACCTGCTCGACGATGGTGTCGCGTGTCACGCCGGTACCGCCCATGACCTGCACGCAGTTGTCGGCGATCCTGAACAGCGCCTCCGAGACCGCGACCTTCGCCATCGAGGATTCCGTGGTGCCCAGGGCTCCCGAGTCGAGCACGCCCGCGCACCAGTCGATGATGAGCTCGCATTGCTTGATGGCGATGCGGTTCTCGGCCAGCTTGAACCCGACGCCCTCGTGGTCGATGAGCGGCTTGCCGAAGGCCTGGCGCGCAGTGGCGTATTCGCAGGCGATGCGTTGCGCGCGGACACAGGCGCCGAGCCAACGCATGCAGTGCGTGAGCCGCGCCGGGGAGAGCCGCACCTGGGCGTACTTGAAACCCTGTCCCACCTCGCCGAGCACGGCGCTGTGGTGCACCCGCAGCCCGTCGATGCGCGAGGTGGGGTGACCGCCCGGCAGGGTCGAGTCGATGGTATGGGGCACGCGCTCCACGCGGATGGCCGGGTCGGGCAGATCGACCAGGAACATGGTCGCCCCGCTGCCGGTCTTCGCCATCACGATGCCGACCTTCGCGCCGAGCAGCCCCGTGCTGAAGCATTTGCGGCCGTGGATGATCCAGTGATCGCCGTCGGCTTCCGCCACGGTCTTGAGCATCGAGGGGTCGGACCCCGCGCCGTCGTCGGCGGCGGGTTCGGTCATGAGGAAGGCCGATCGCACCCGGCCCTCGAGCATGGGCGCGAGGAAACGGATCTTCTGCTCCGGCGTCGCCACCTTGCCGAGCAGGTACATGTTGCCCTCGTCGGGAGCGGCGACGTTCACCGCCACCGGACCCAGCGGCGACAGGCCTGCCGCCTGCAGGATGATCGCCGTGTCGCGATGCGACAGGTGTTCCCCGCCTGCCGGGACGTGCGGCGTGATGACGCCCGCGGCGCGGGCCTTCGCGCGCATCTCCTCGACCATCTCGGCTTCCGGACCGTGCGAGGTCCATCGCTTGTCGCGTTCGTACGGGATGATGACCTCCCGGACGAAGCTCTCCACCCGGGCGGCGATATCGCGGCCCCGCGCCGAGGCCGGTCGGTCGATCATGCGTGAATCTCCTGTGGTCAAGCGTGGAACCCTAGCCGACGAAACGCGCCACCATCTTCTCGATGAGGAAGTTGCGGATCGCGAACGTCCCACCCTCGGTGCCGTAGCCGGAATCCTTGACGCCGCCGAACGGCGCCTCGATGTTGGAGGTGAAGATGCGGTTCACCGCCACCATGCCCGCCTCCAGGCGCTCGCTCACCATCGCCTCACTGGCGATCGAGCGGGTGAAGACGTACGAGGCCAGGCCATAGGGCAACCGGTTGGCCTCGTGGATGGCCTCCTCGAGCGTGTCGAAGGGGCGGAACAGGGCCAGCGGACCGAACGGCTCCTCGTTCATCGCCCGTGCCTCGACCGGCACGTCGGACAGCACGGTGGGTGCGAAGAAGAACCCCGGCCGTTGCAGGGCCTTGCCGCCACACTCGAGCGTGGCGCCAGCCTTCACGGCATCCTCCACCAGCGCCTGCATGAATGCGGGCCGCCGGGCATTGGCCAGAGGGCCCATCTCGACCCCGGGTACGTGCCCCGCATCCACCCGAAGCTGTTGGGCGAGCGCGCGGAAGCGATCCACGAACTCGCGGTACACGGGTCGGGCGACCAGGAAGCGCGTGGGCGCGAGGCACACCTGCCCTGCATTCAGGAACTTCATCCGGATGAGCTCCGCCGCCGCGAGGTCGAGGTCGGCATCCGCGCAGATGATGGCCGGCGCGTGGCCGCCGAGTTCCAGCGTGAGTGGCTTCATGTGCCGGCCGGCGAGTGCGGCGACGGACTTGCCGACGGCCACCGAGCCGGTGAGCGTGACGTGTCGCACCGCCGGATGCGGGACCAGATGACCCGATATCTGCGGCGGATCGCCGAACAGCAGGCCGACCGCGCCGGGAGGGAGCCCTGCGTCCGCGAAGCACCGCACGAGCTCCGCGCAGGCGCCTGGCGCTTCCTCCGGCCCCTTGAGGATGATCGAGCAGCCCGCGGCGAGAGCCGCGGCCAGCTTCTTCACCGACTGCGAGACCGGGAAGTTCCAGGGCGTGAAACCCGCCACCACCCCCACCGGCTCGAGCCGCGTCAACACCTGGGTGGTGCCGTTGCGCCCCGGAATGACCTGCCCGAAGCAGCGCTTGCCCTCCTCGGCGAACCAGTCGATGACATCGGCGGCACCCACGATCTCGTGCCGGGCCTGCGAGAAGGGCTTGCCCTGCTCCGTGGTCAACAGCGCTGCCATGTCCTCCGCCCGTTCACGCAGCAGCACGGCGGCGCGGCTCAGCAGGCGCGCACGCTCGAAGGGCGCCACGGCACGCCAGGCGGCGAAGCCCCGCTGGGCAGCCTCGACCGAGCGCGCCAGATCCGCCACGGCAGCGACGGCCACACGGCCCGCGGGCTCGCCCAGCGAAGGGTCGATGACCGGCAGGGTCCGGCCTTCAGCGCCCTCGACCCAGGATCCGTCGATCAGCAGCCGGGCATCGATGGTGGGACGTACTTTCGGTCGAGCGCTCAAGCGTGGGAACCCTTGTCTGAACCTCCGGCACGCTACCCCCTGCGTGGCGAGCCTGTCAATGCATTTGCGGTACGTCTTTGTAGGACAATCATGCCGTTTAACCGCCGCGCCGAGTCCTGTAGAATTCCGCGGCAGGCAGGCCGCCGTGCGACCCATCCGGATCGCCGGGGCGGCGAACCCCACGTGGAGTCCACCGATGCGTCCAGGCACCTCGCGGCAGAACACCCGCGCGTCCCGTCGTGCAGCCATCCAGCCGGACAGCGGCGCAGAAGCCGCGGAGGCGCAGGACGTCTCGTCCGCGGACAGGGTCGTGAATCACATCACCGCCAGCGTGCTCGCCGGGCGCTACGTGCCGGGCCAGCGGCTGGTGGAGGCGGACCTGACACGCGCCCTGCGCGTGAGCCGCGGTCCGGTCCGCGAAGCCTTCCGCCGGCTGGATGCCTTGGGGATACTCTCGCGCACCATGCATCGAGGAGCATGCATCCGCAAGCTCAGCCGCGACGAGGCGGCCGACCTGATGGTGGCGATCGAAGCCATCGACATGCTCACCTCGCGCCTCGCCGCCTCCGCCGTGAAGAGCCGGTCGGGCGGGCGGCGCCTGTCGGAGCTGGAGCGCGAACTGCGCCCCTACCGCGACCGGGAGTACGACCTGGCCGGCATGCCGCAGAAGCGCCAGCAGTTCTACGACATCCTCATCGCCATCGCCGGCAACAGCCAGCTCCCCTCGCTGTTCCCCACGATGCGCATCCACCTGCTGCGCCTGCAGACGCAGTCCTACCGCAACGCCGACGCGCGCAACTCGGACGTCGATGACTTCGCCGCCGTCGCCCGCGCCATCCTCGCGGGAGACCCCGGGGCGGCGGAGAAGGCATCCGCCGCGCACGACCGGCGGGTGCTCAAGACCCTGCGGGACCTGCCCGACGAGGCATTCCCGGCGGCGGAATAGCCGGTCCGGCACCCGAACGGGCCGGGCGCCGGGCTGCCCCTCACGGCGCCGACGCTGGCGCGTCCCACCCCGTTCCGCTATCATGACCTACAGGGTTGGACTCCGTTATTGTCATACAAAATTGCCATCCACCGCGCCGATGGATCACCCTGAAGGGACGCCCGCCGTGAACATCCTCCCGTCCGAATCCGCGCCCGACATCGAGCAGCTCGATCGCAGCGAAATCATGCATGGCTTCTCCGCGCTGCAGGCGCAGGCCACGAGCGATGTCATCGTCATCGACAAGGCGACCGGCCTGCGCGTGACGGATCGCAAGGGCCGCGAATTCATAGATGCGGGCGGAGGGCTGTGGTGCATGAACGTCGGCTACGGCCGCACGGCGATCGCGCAGGTTGCCGCCGAGCAGATGGCCCGGCTGCCCTACTTCCACAGCTTCGGGCAGTTCAGCAACGAGCCGCTGATCCGGCTCACCGACCGGATCCTGAAGCTCGCGCCCGCGAACATGAAGCGGGCCATCTTCTGTTCAAGCGGCTCGGAAGCCAATGACACGCAGATCAAGATCGTGCGCCGCTACAACAACGTGCTGGGCCGGCGCGAGAAGAAGAAGATCATCGCACGCCTGAGCAGCTACCACGGCTCCACGGTGGCCGCGGGGAGCCTCTCCGGGCTGCACATGATGCACGAGACCTTCGATTTGCCCATTCCCGGGATCGTGCACACGCTGGCAACCGACTACCTGCGCCGCTCCTCCGCCATCACCTCTCAAGAGGCGTTCACCCAGCACCTCATCGACAACCTCACCCAGCTCATCGAGCGTGAAGGCGCCCACACCATCGCCGCGTTCATCGCCGAGCCGATCACCGGCACGGGCGGGGTCCTCGTGCCGCCTCCGGGTTATTTCCGCGAGGTGCAGCGCGTGCTCGACCATCACGACATCCTGATGATCGCCGACGAGGTCATCACGGGCTTCGGTCGGACCGGCGACTGGTTCGCGAGCCCGGCCTTCGGGATCCAGCCGGACCTCATGTCCATCGCCAAGGGCCTGACCAGCGGATATTTCCCCATGGCCGGCTGCCTGCTGTCGAAGAAGGTTGCCGACGTGCTCTATGCGGACAACAGTTCGCATGGCGTGTTTGCACACGGGTTCACGTGGTCAGGCCATCCGGTGGGTGCTGCCGTGGCGAATGCGAACCTCGACATCCTGGAAAGGGAGGACCTGCCGGGCAATGCGGCTCGCGTCGGCGCCTACCTGCAGGAGCGCCTGCGCGAGCGCTTCGATGCGCATCCGTTGGTCGGGGAGATCCGCGGCAAGGGACTGCTGGTGGGCGTGGAACTCGATGCCGACCCGAAGGTGCGCAAGCCCTTCGCGCAATTTCCCAAGGTCAGCAGCCTGCTGAGCAAGGCCTGCCTCGATGAAAGGCTGCTGGTGCGCGGCGGACATGACCGCACCATCGCCTCGCTCGCACCGCCGCTGCTCGCCAGCAAGGTCGATGCGGATGAGATCGTGGCGCGACTGGGCCGCGCCATCGACCGGGTGGCACGCGAGGTGAAGGCTGCCGGTCTCGATGCCTGATGCGCATCGCGCCGGCCTGCAGGCCGGTCAGCTCCTGAGCCGGTCAGCTTTCCCGAGGCGCTCGCCCTACAGGCCGGTCAGCTCCTGAGTCGCTGTCCCTTCGGATCGTAGAAGCCGCCGAACTGCAACTCGACGGCATGGCGCTCGCCGGCGACCTCGACGTCGAATCCGCCCTCGCGCAGCCACTGCGGCGTCACCCCGCCCTCGCGCCAGAGCGAGGCCATTCCCAGCGAGCAGTCGAGCCGGAATCCCCAGGCTCCCGAGGTGACGTACCCCACGATCTCCGGCCCCTTCCACACGGGCTCGTTCCGGTACAGGTAGGGACCCTCCTTCAGCGTGGAGTGCCGCAACTTGAGGCACACGATCCTCGAGCGCAACGCGCCCGCATCCCGCTGCCGCAGCAGCGCGTCTCTTCCGATGAAGCCGCCCGACTTGTCGAAATCCACGGCGAATTTCAGCCCGGCCTCGAGCGGCGTGTCGTCCTCGCCGATGTCCGCGCCGAAATGCACGAAGCCCTTCTCCAGCCGCGAGTGGAGCAGTGCGAAGAATCCGGCGTTCACCAGACCGCGAGGCCGCCCTTCCTCGAACAGCACCTCGTACACGTGGCGGCACAGGTCGGTGGTGGGGAATATCTCGTAGCCCAGCTCGCCGAAGTACGAACGGCGCAGCACCCACGCGCGGCCGTAACCGATGTCGATCAGCCGGGCATGGCCGAAGGGTAGTGCCTCGTTCGACAGGTCGGCGTCCGTGAGCGCCGCGAGGATGCTCCTCGAGGCGGGACCGTTGAGCGCGAGCATGCCGTACATCGCGCTCACGTCGTGGATCTGCACGTTGAGGCCATCTGGAACCCAGGCCTCGAACCAGCAGCGGTCGCGCACCTGCCCGCCGGGACCGGTGATGAGCAGGTAACGGTCCGGCGCCTGCCGCATGATGACCACGTCGGCCTCGATGCCGCCCCGCGCGTTCAGCCAATGCGTGTAGACGGAACGGCCCACCGGCACGTCGAGCTGGTTCGCGCTGAGGTGGCTCAAGGCACGCACCGCATCGGGTCCGCTGATGAGCAGCTTTCCATAGCAGGACTGGTCGACGAGCACCGCCGCATCGCGCGCAGCCGCGCATTCGGCGCCCAGCCTCGGAAACCAGTCCTGGTACGCAAGGCTGGGGGTACTCGGCAGCGTAGCGCCCGGAGCGTCGTAGTACAGCGGGATCTCCCACCCTGCCCTCTCGCCCATCAGCGCGCCGGCCGCGATGAGCCGGTCGTGCACCGGTGAATGGCGGATGTTGCGGGCCGTTCGAAGCTGATGCCCCGGCCAGTGCAGCGACATGTTGAAGCCGAGGGCCTCGACCACCCGGTCCTGCATGTAGCGGGTGTTCGCCTGGAAGGCCATGGTCCGCTGCGCATGCATGGCCGTCATCGCGAGCGGCGGGATGCCCTCGATGAGCCACTCGGCCATCACCTTGCCGGTGCCCCCCGAGGACAGGATGCCGTAGGAGTTGAGCCCGCAGGCCACGTACAGGCCGCGGATCTCGGCCGTGGGACCCAGCAGCGCGCGGCTGTCGCTGGTGAAGCTTTCGGGGCCGCAGAAGAACAGCTTGATGCCCACCTCGTTCAGCGCCGGGATGCGCCGGAAGGCAAGCTTGAGCTGGGGCTCCATGTGCTCGAGGTCACCGGGCAACTCGGCAAAGGAGAAATCCTTCGGAATCTGCGCACCCTTCGCGGGCCAGGGTCGCGCCACGGCTTCGAAGAACCCGACCAGCAGCTTGCCGGCGTCCTCCTTGCAGTAGATCCTCTCGTCCGGGTTGCCGAGCACCGGCGTGGTACGCGACAGGCCCGGAAGCGGCTCGGTCACGATGTAGTAGTGCTCGGCGGCGTGCAGCGGCAGCGCCACACCCAGGCGCTTGGCGAACGCGTGACTCCACAACCCGCCGGCAAGCAGCACCCGGTCACAGGCGATATCACCCCGGGCGGTCCGCACGCCGATGACCCGGCCATCGCGGATCAGGACATCCTCGACCGGCGTGTGCTCGAAGGCGCTGGCGCCGCGCATCCGGGCGCCCTTGATCAGCGCCATGGCCGCATCCAGCGGATTGACCTGGCCATTGCCGTGGATCAGGACACCGCCCAGGACATCCTCCACCTCGAGCAGCGGCCAGCGTTCCTTGACCTCGGCGCGCGAGAGCGGATCCACCCGCACGCCCATGTGCTTCGCTGCCGAGGCCTGCCGCAGCAGCAGCTCGTGACGGATCGGGTGGGTGGCGATGTACAGCCCGCCATTCTCGCGGTATCCCGTGGCCTGGCCGGTCTCCGCTTCCAGCGACTGGAACAGGTCGGAGGTGTACTGCACGAGCCGCGACTGGCCGCGCGAGTCGCGGATGCGGGCCGTCAGCCCCGCGGCATGCCAGGTGGTGCCGCTGGCGAAGCGGTCCCGCTCCAGCAGCACGCAGTCCGCCACCCCGGCCTTCGCCAGGTGGTACAGGGTGGAGGCACCGATGATGCCACCGCCGATGATGACGATCCGGGCCTTGTCCGGGAGTGCCGAAGCCATAAGGGTACCCACTACTTCAATCTTGTCCTACAATATCTTCCGTCAACGAATCATTGCAAGGGAAGACTCTCGCCCGCCCGCCGCCAATCCCGGCTCCAACCGAAGGAATCCATCGTGCACCGTGACGGCCCCATCATCAGCGAAATCTCCCAGGTCCGACGCCAGTGGACACCCACCCAGGTCCGCGACTACATCGCGGCGCTTCCCATCTGGAAGGAACCGGTGGAGATCCGCCAGAAGTTCGGCGGGCTCACCAACCGCACCTACTTCGCCTACGCCGGCGATGAGCCGAAGTACGCCATCCGCGTGGGCTTCGACCAGTTCCGTACGCGCCAGACCTCGGTCATCCAGTGCACCCTCGCTGCACACGAGATCGGCATCGGACCGAGACTGGTCTATGCCGAGCCGAACCTGTCGGTGACCGACTTCGTGGAAGGCAAGGGACTCGAACTCGAGCAGATGAAGGACCCGTCCGTCATCCGCCGCATCGTCGATCTCATGAAGAAGGTGCATGCCGGCCGTCGCGCGGTACACGAGACGGTGAGCTACTGGTGGCCCTTCGACACCGTGCGCCGCTACATGGACTCGATGGAATTCGGCAAGGCCGCCACCGACTACAAGTCATCCGAATGGGCCGACAAGCTGCCGCGCTACCGAGACATCACCGACCGGCTGGAGCGAGGCATCGGCCCCTTCCTGCCCACGTTCACGCACAACGACATGGCCTTCGTGAACATGATCGTCAGGCCCGGCGGCGACATCGTGCTCATCGACTGGGACGGCGGCGGCTTCGGTCATCCGCTGTTCGACCTCGGCGAGATGCTGATGTGGGCGGAGGCCGACCAGGCCACCTGCGAGATGGCGGTGAAGCACTACTACGGCTCGATCGGCGCCACTGAACTGAAGCAGCGGATGAAGGAAGTACACTCCTTCCAGATCATCGCGGCATTGCGGCTGGTGACCGAGGTGCTCGAGACCGACCTCGACCCCTACTTCCACGTCACCCCGGCGGAGTACGACGAGGGCATGAAGGAGTTCTTTCCCGGCCAGACGCCGCGGCTCATCGGCCTCGCGGAAATGATGGTGCCGCGGTTCGAGAATGCATGGAAGGAATACGGCCACCTGTTCCCGGCGTGATGGCCTGCTATAGTCCGCGGACAACCATCAGGTGCGGGCCTCGAGCCTGCGAAGGGGATGAGGTGACACCGGCATGCAATGCGGCTCCTGGCCGCCACTCACTGTTCCTGGCGCTGATCTGCGCCGCCTCCTGCACTCTATCCGCGACCGCGGGCACCCGACTTCCGGAAGCAGAGATGCTCCCCGCCCCGGCCTACGACGCCGGCAACCGCGTCCCCGGCCGTGACGACTGGGCGCTCGGCGTCGGCCGGGCGGAAACCTTCCGCAACCTGGAGGAAATCCTGCCGACCCGCCGCGTCGCGGCTGCTGCGCAGGCCTCGCCGCTCCGCGAGCCCACCAGGCCGTTCAAGGTTTCGTATTCCTTCGGCGGCGCGACTCACACCCTCGAGGAGTTCGTCACGCGCACCGACACCACCGGACTCCTGGTCATCAAGAACGACCAGATCCTGTTCGAGGGCTATTACCAGGGAGCGGACCGGCAGGACCTGTTCATGTCCTTCTCCTCCGGCAAGTCCGTCACCTCGACGCTGGTGGGATTGGCGCTGGCGGATGGAAAGATCAGCAGCATCCAGGACCCCATCATCAAGTACCTGCCCGAGCTCAAGGGCTCGGCCTATGAACCCGCGCGCATCGTCGATGTGCTGCAGATGTCCTCGGGCACGAGCTACAACGAGGAGTACACGGACCCCAACTCCGACATCGCGCGCTTCGTCGGCATCTACGACGCCGGCAACGGCGGCGCCTACGACTTCGCCCGCTCCTTCAAGCCGGTGCGCCCGCCGGGAGAGAAGTTCTACTACGCCAGCGCCGACACCCTGATCCTCGGCGAACTCGTCACACGCGTGACGGGCAAGTCGATGTCGGCCTACATGTCCGAGCGTCTCTGGAAGCCGATGGGCGCACAGGCGCCAGCGCGCTGGATCCTCGACGACGCAGGCTCCAAGGGACGGGAGATGGCGATGGGCGGCATGCAGGCGCAACTACGCGACTACGGCCGCTTCGGCATGCTGTTCGCGAATGGCGGCCGGATGGGCAAGCGCCAGGTCGTGCCACGAAGCTGGGTGGAGGACGCCACCGTGCCGAAGGCCCCGCACGTGGGCTACGGCAAGCTGATGCCCGATTATCCGCTGGGATACGGTTACCAGTGGTGGTGCATTCCCGGCGCGCACCATCCGTTCACCTCCGAGGGCATTCACGGCCAGTTCGTCATGGTCGACCCCGTGGAACACATCGTGGTCGTGAAGCTGTCGGCCTGGCCGGATGCCTGGGACGATGCGAAGGATGCGGAGACGCGGGCGTTCTTCCAGGCGGTAACCGACGCGAATCGCTGAAGACCTGGCTCGGCAGGCTCGCCTACTGGCGGCGTGCCTCCACGCGACCGGAGCACGACCCGAACCCGATGGTGGCATAGCCCGTGCGCTGCGCATCAGCGCGCATCGTGATCTCATCCCCGTCCTCGAGGAAGGTCCGCCACTCCCCGCCTGGCAACTCGATGGGCTTCTTGCCCGCGTCACTGAGCTCGAGCAGGCTGCCGACACTCCCCGCTTCTTCGCCCGACAGCGTGCCCGTTCCCAGCAGATCACCCGGTTCCAGATTGCAACCGCCGCTGGCGTGATGCGCCACGAGCTGCGCGACGGTCCAGTACATGGAAGTCATCGGCCCGCGGCTGAGACGGTGCGGTGGCAGTCCCTGTTCGCGCATGCGGGCGGTCTGCAGCCACACTTCCATGAACACGAGGAACGCGCCCTGCCCCTGATCCTTCGCATCACTGAGATAGGGTAACGGTGCAGGATCGTCGGCGGCGCGTGCCGGCTGCGGCACGCGAAATGGCGCCAGCGCATCCAGCGTCACGATCCACGGTGACACCGTGGTGAGGAAGTTCTTCGCAATGAAGGGCCCCAGCGGCTGGTACTCCCAGGCCTGGATGTCACGCGCGGACCAGTCGTTGAGGATGGACAAGCCTGCGATGTGGTCTGCCGCCTCGGCGATGGGAACCGGATGTCCCAGTTCGTTGCCACGTCCGACCCACACCGCCATCTCCAGCTCATAGTCGAGCCGGCGGCAGGGTCCGAAGGCGGGCTGGTCGAATGAGGGACCCTTGACCTGGCCGCTGGGCCGGATCAACGGCGCACCCGATGGCCGGACCGAGGATGCCCGGCCGTGATAGCCGATCGGCACGTACTTGTAGTTCGGCAACAGCGGATTGTCGGGACGGGAGAGCAGGCCCATGCGGCGTGCATGATGGATGCCGGCGAAGAAATCCGTGTAGTTCCCGATTCTCACGGGGAGGTGCATCGTGCACCGCGCGGACCGGTGCAGCGCCGGGCGAACCTTCGCAGCGACGGAAGGATCGGACAGCAGCCGGACCAGCCCGTGCCGCAATGCGCGCAAGGCCTCGTTGCCCTGGCCCAGCAGATCGTTGAGGGTGCTATTGCCGGCGAGCGATGCGCCCGCACGCGCCTCGGGAGCGAGCAAGCCCGCGACCGCCGCGACGTCGAGGATCTCCTCCCCGATGGCCACGCCGCCGCGAGCCACCGAGGCGCCGGGCGGAGTGAAGATGCCCAGCGGCAGGTTCTGCAGCGGAAAGGCCGGATGATGGCGCGCGCTCTCCACCCAGCTCGATGCCGATGCATCGTGCGTGAAATCCAGTGCGCTCATGCAGCCTTCCCGGGACCCTAACCGCAGATCAGCCAGCGTTCTCTTCCGCGCGGCCGTGGGCGAACGCCCAGTAGAGTTCCCGCGCCTTCCGGTACAGCGGTCCCGACTGCAGGGAGCGGCCATCGATGCGCGTGACCGGAGACACCTTGGCGTAGTTGCCGCAGCTGAAGATCTCATCGGCGGATTCGAAGTCGGCGTAGGCCAGCGACTTTTCGATGACCTGCGTCTTGGACCCACGGAGCAGCTCGATGACGCGCAGGCGCGTGATGCCGGCGAGAAAGGTGCCGTTCGGCACGGGCGTGTACACCACCCCGTCCTTGCCCATGAAGATGTTCGCGGTCGCGAGTTCGGCAACGTTGCCGATCATGTCGCGCAGCAGGCAATTGTCGAAGCCACGCTTGCCCGCCTCGACGAGCGCACGCGCGTTGTTCGGATACAGGCACCCCGCCTTGGCGTCCACCGGCATGCAATCCACGGTGGGCCGCCGGAACGGCGACAACGTGATCGAGAATCCCGTGGGCTTGGGCATCGGCGCCTCGTACAGCGTGAGACACCATCGGGTGGACGCAGGATCTGGATCGACGGAGGTCGGCCCGCCGGATTCGGCCCAGTACATGGGACGGATGTAGAGTTCGGGCCTGGCGCCAAACCGGCTCACGCCCTCCTTGACGAGTTCCAGCCAGCGTTCGACCGGTGTCACGGGCTTCAAGCCCATGGTCAGCGCGGAGTTGTTGATCCGCCGGCAGTGCCGCTCGATGTCCGGCGTCACGCCCTCGAAGGCACGGGCGCCGTCGAACACCGAGGACGCCAGCCAGGCGGAGTGCGTGCGCGGGCCGAACAGTGCGATGTTGCCTTCATGCCAGGCGTCTTCGTGGAAGGTCCAGGTGCGCGTCGGAGCGGCGGGTAGTGCCATGGTCGGGTCCCCCTGGTGGAAGCGGCGAGAATCCCGACATTCTACACCACGGCCTACTTCGGGCCTCCCCAACTGCCGATGTCGGGCAGGATGTGGCGCGCGAACGAAGTCATCGACCGCTTGACGCTCTCCACGGGAATGCCCGGCGCGTGGAAATACAGGGCCATCTCATCCAGCGGCGCCTGGTGCAGCAGCGCGCGCAGGCGCTCGCCCACATCCGCCACGGTCCCCACGATGAAGGGCATGCCGACGAATCCGATGTTCGGCGTCTTGCGGAATTGGCCGAGTTCGGGAATGTTGCCGACGAAGGGAGCCTGGCGGCGCTTGTAGAACTCCAGCCATGCCCGCAACGGTTCCTCGGCTTCATCCCAGGCCTGTTCATGCGTATCGGCGATGTGGATGCCGATCGGACCCGAGGTGAAGATGAAGTCCTCCGGCCGTTTGCCCGCCTGCCGCAGCGCCTCCACGTAGGCCTTGTGGCTGGGCCCCAGGCCCATCGCCATGTGGTAGCCACGCTCAGCGGCGCGCTTGGCATTCTGCGGACCGGCGGCGGCCATGTAGATCGGCGGGTGCGGCCGCTGCGCGGGCTTGGTCGTCATCGCGACATCATCGAAGTGAAAGTACTTGCCGTGGTGGCTGAACGACTCCTGCGTCCAGCACTTCTGCACCACGTCCAGCGCCTCGTAGGTGCGCGCGAAGGTCTCGTTCGGCGGGATGCCGAACACCTTGCATTCCGATGGCATCGGCCCTGCGCCCACGGCCACGTCCAGCCGTCCTCCCGACAACAGGTCCACGGTTGCCGCGTCCTCGGCGAACAGGATCGGGTTGTGGAAGGACAGCAGGACCACGTAGGTGCCGATGCGGATGCGCGTGGTCTGCGCGGCAACGGCGGCCAGTATCGGCAAGGCGGAGGTATTGTGCGCATCGTCCGCGAAGTGATGCTCGGCCAGCCACAGGTGCGAGAAGCCCAGCTTGTCGGCAAGGACATAGCCTTCGAGCTGCTCGCGGTAGATCTCGGTCAGGGGACGGGGACGGCTGGGCAACTGGCGAATGGTGGCAGCGATGGCGGCTTTCATGGGTTCCTTCCGGACGCTCGGGTCTCTTGAGGGCCTCATATAGCCCCAATGCCGCGCCACATTCAAATACGAAATCTTGGCCCCCACATAGCCGCTGGCTATGTCGCCTGCCCGCGGCCCGTTCAGCCGATCACGATCGACTTCAGCACCTGCCGCACGGCCCCCGGGATCGTCACGGGCCGGATGGTGGCGCGATCGACATATACTTCGCCAGACCCGGACTGTGCAACAACTCGTTGGTGGCCTGCTCGGTCTTGCCGACGATGAGAGCCAACGCAACCTCAAGGTCATCCGTGAGTCGTTGTCTCGCTCGCTCAATCAGAGGAAGCGTGGTCGAGGGTTCCTCCCCTGCCTTGATCCGCCGATAAGCCGCGACCAGTTCCCGGGATGCAGGACGAAAGATCTGCTGAAATCGCTGTCCCATGAATCTGCTGGTTGCAAAGTCGAGACGGATCTGGTCTTCCACCTTCTGGTCGGACAACGCCATGTCGAGCAAGAGTGGGTGGCTGCCAAGCTCCTCCTCGACGGCAGACGAATCGTCTTTCTTTATGGCTGCCTCGATCCGTCCTACCGAAGCCAACGCGTCTGCCACACTGCTGGTGCGGAAGCTGCTTTCTGACTGGGCATACAACCATGGCATCAACTCATGGCGGACGCGCAGCAACCAAAGGTTGAGCGAAGCGGTGCGCGCGGCCGACCGCGGTTCCGAGCGCATCTTGTCTACCATCGCGGCGGCATCGCGCAAGCGCGTCATCGCCGCCTGCGCTCGTGCAAATCCCGGGTGGGCAGTTTTCGCCGCATCCTTTTGCAGGATATCCGAGGCCCAGGAAGCTACGTCGGTCAGTTGCAGCGTTACATGTTCCGGCTGGTCCATTCGCAGCACGCTCAAGGTCGTGATCTTGAGTTCATCCCCCAAATTCTTGTAGTACTCGGGCTTGAACAGATCGAATTGCGTATGGGAAAGCTGCCAGAAGGGAATCGGCTCCACCTTCGGATCCCAGGCATTGCGGAATTCCGTCATGCGGGAAGCGTAGACGAGCAGGCTGGTTGCGCCTCCACCGACCGCGCCGAAGGCCCACGCATCCGTACCGACATCCTGTCCCGGCACGGTGGTAATGCGATCCGCCAAGCCCAGGTCCTTGATGACGTCGCGCTGTGCGCCCGCGATCTCGGGACTCGAGAGCATCATCCCTTTGGTCGCCGTCCAGCCAGCGAGGTCGTGATTGCGATCGTAGACGAGCCGCCTCATCACCTCGGGATGAGCGTCGACAAAGGCTGCGGATCCCGCCTCGAAGTCGAATTGAGAGTCGGCAAGCCCGAACTCCTCGGCGCCCACCGCCAGGAACATGATGCTGCGCTTGGGACGGAAGTCGCGCCCGAGGGCGCGGGCTACCTCGAGCAATGTCGCGACGCCAGCCTCATCATCATTGGCGGCATGCCACCAGCGATCATAGTGCGCCGACACCATGATCCACTCGTCGGGAAATTCGCTGCCCTTGATGGTCGCAATCACGTTGCTTGATGTGCCGTCGGAACTGTCGATGCGGTTCTCCAACGTGGCTTCGATGTGACCCGACGCGATTCGATCGCGCAACGCCTTGCCACTTGCTTCCGAAATGGCGACGGTCGGCAGCTGGTCGTGATACCCAGTGGGTTCCTGGGCGATTGCATCAGGAAGCCGTGGCGCATCAGCTGTCGACTCGCTGAACGTCAGTAATGCCGCGGCACCGTGAAAGGCGGCGTTGAGGATTTGTACGGCGGGGCGCCCCGGCATGGAGGACAGTACGATCTTGCCCTTCACATCGCCAGCGCGCTGGTAATCGGATTCGTAGCCGGCGCCGACGTAGATGACGGGCGCCCGAACGACATGGCCACCGCCCTCGTTTCCAGCAGTAAACGGCACCCCGTCTTTCGTACCCCACGTGCCGCCGCCGTCAGCGTAGCTGATCGCCGGGATCGACTTGCCTTCCACGACGAGCCGTACTGTGCCGTGTTCGTAGTGCCTGACGGGAAATGGTTCGGTACGCACTGAGAATCCGAGTGCACGCAACTCGTCTTCGACGTATCTGGCAATCTTCGCTTCATCCGCCATTCCCGCGGTGGCCGCGCCGGCGCCCGCTCCCGAATCGTTGTCGACGATGCGCGATAGGGATTCAATCTGTCGTTCTGCTCTCGCTACATCCAGCTTTCCCAGAACCTGACGCTCCGCAGCGGAAATCTCCGCCTGCGCCAAGCCGGGCCAAATTGGTACCGAGAACGCCACGAAAGCGCAGGCAAAGGACTTGATCGATCGAAATCTCCGTGGTGACATCGAGATCTCCAGAATTAGCGAACGATTAAGTCATGGTGGGAGCGTTGCCACGCGGCGGTTGCTCCAGCCATGTAGAGCCAACTCGCCGTGTCGGTGCTCACCACTTGAATTGATAGGTAGCTTCCAGTCCGAAGGTTCGCGGCGTGTTGACGAGGATGCGAGGACGGTCCGGAGCTTCGCCCGCCTCCGACGCGTCGTCTCCCAGGTTGGCATGGGTGTTGCCGACGTTGTCAACGAAGGCCATCACCGACAGTTGTTCATGCTCCACTCCGAGCCGGATGTTTCCCAAGGTGTAAGATCGGCGAAGGCGCGGGCTGACCGGGTCTTCATTAGCGCTGAAGCTGCGGTCGACAAAATTCCAGTCGGTGCGCACCTTGCCCCGCCAGGCACCCAGGGGGAAGCTGTAATCAATCGATGCATTGGCGGTCCAAGGGGCCACCTGTTGTACCGGCGCTCCGACTTTGGTCTGCAGCGTCGGCGATGACTTGGTGATCTTCGCATCCTCGTAGCCAACGCCGGCCGTGAGCTGCAGGTTGTCGATCGGCATCCACGATGCCTCGATTTCCGTACCCCGGCTGCGCGCCGCGCCGGCATTGACGATGAAGACGAAGCCGCAGGTGAAGCGGCTTTGCTGCTGCAGGTCGGTCCAATTGATCTGGTATGCGCTTGCATTGATGGTCAGTCGCTTGGCGGCAGAGCGCGTCTTCACACCAACTTCGTAGTTCCACAGGCTATCGGCCTTGTAGGAATTCAATTGGTCGGCGGTGAGGCCGCTCGATGCATAGTCGGCACCACAGAACGAGGGCGGCGGTGGTGCCTGTCCAGTGCCGGGGCGGAATCCCTTGCTGACCAACGCGTAATAATTGACGTCGTCGGACTGGTCGTACTTCAGCACGAACTTGGGAGTAAACGTGTTAGCGACCGTCTCTCCGCCTCCTGCAGGAACGCCTGCAACGAGCCAACCATCCCATGTCAGGAATGCACCGGTCTTGATATGCGATTCCCTCACTCCGAAAATGGCGGACCAGCGCGGCGACATCTTGTAGGTAAGCTCCCCGAAGGCTGCAATCTCGTCGTCGAGTGCGGGATCCGAACCGTAGTATTCAAGGTCGGTGCCCAGGAATCCGCCGGTCGAGGCATTGCTCCCAGCGACGTACATATACTGCCCACTATTGGATCGAGCGCGTTGGTAGTAGATGCCACCGACGAGTTGTAACGGGCTTTGCCAGGTGGAAGCGAATCGCGCCTCACCCACCAAGCGGCGGTCCGGCCCGCCAGACCAGATGGGGGCCGGCAGCGGGATCGTTGGCAGGGCGACCTGGAAATTCCACTCCGACGCATCCTCGATTTCATAGGAACGCCGGTTGAAGTAGTTCGCCACCACCGTGAATTCGCCGTACGGCTGGGCCAAGGTGACCGACACGCCGCCCATGGCCCATTGATCAGCAGCATTTTCCTGGATGTTGAACATCCGGTTCTGGACGAGCGAACCCGCGACGTTGTCTGACAACGGCCAGCCGTTCAGCGTCGTCATCTGCGTCATTCCGGTCAATCGGACTGATAGATTGTCCGTAGCCTTCCACAGGGCTGATGCGCTGCCCCCATAGAAATGCTTTCGTCCCGTGAAAGTGCTCAGCGTCTGTGACGGTGCGCTCGGACTTGGGTAGTTGCGGCGAATGAACGCTCCGTCCACGCCGTCGAACCCCGTGACGCGCAAGGCCAGTTTGTCCGCGACGAGAGGGAAGTTCGCCGATACATCAGCCTGGTATCCCGTCCGGCCGCTATCGACGGACGCGCCCAGCAGATGAACCTGGGCGCTTGCGTCGTTGGGATCCGGCGCCTGGGTGATCATTCGAATGGCGCCGCCCATCGACCGGGCGCCATACAGCGTACCCTGAGGGCCGCGCAGAACCTCGATGCGCGCGATATCCATGACCCGGGGATCCAATGACTGTGGCACCGGAAGATCATCGATGTAGGCACCAGTGGTGTTTGCTCCCTGCACGCCTCGAATGGCCATGGTTCGTCCCGCGATCACACCGAAGCCAGCGGAAAACGTCAGATTGGGGACTTTGGCTGCATAGTCTTCAAAGTCACGGATTCCCGCATCGGCGATCACTTGAGGAGAAATGGCGGTGATGCTCATGGGGACGTCTTGCAGGCTTTGCGCGCGCTTTTGGGCGGTGACGACGATTTCCCCCAGTTCGGTTGACCCTCCCGATTCCGTCGCAATTGCACTCGCCGCGCTGGCAAGGAGAATGCAGCCAAGGATCGGGATGACGTCGAGATCGAGAGCTCTGGATTTGCTTCGATTGGGCTTTGTCATGATGGCGAGATCCCCTGATTCAGATTTTCTGGTAGCCATACGCTTACCGGGAGGTGAATTCAGCCCAGCCCCGATTCACCCAGGGCGGCCGCCGAATTGAAGTCAGCGCGCCGGCGGGCCCGACGTTCACTCAAGCATACGGTAGCGTATGGGTCAAGTCCAGCGCCACTCAGGCGTAGCCCCCTATTTCTCGACCCCAATCATCGGGGACCGTAGTGCACGGGATCGGCCCCAGCCTCCAGCGCACCCAGGTCGGGCGCGGAACCGTTGAATCCATCGTTCACATTCGGCAGGACTGTCCCTGCATCGACGGCCTTGCCTTCAACTCTCAGTGTGAAATCCAATGACTCCGGGTCGTAGACCTTAGATGGCGTACGCAAACTCGGCGGTTTGAGATTGTGGAAGATTGCGTAGTCGAGCTCGATGCTGTGTGCATCGAGTCTGGTCGCGGATCGGAAATCTGCCAGCGTGTGGAATCGCCGATCCTGAGGAGGGTGACTGTAGTCAACGGTGACGTCGAAAGGAGGCGACACCCGTTGAAACGGTTCTGTCGAATCAGCCATGACGCCGAAACCATTGAAATCGGAAACTGAGTAGTTGTCGTACGTGTCGAGAAGGAACAGGGGAACCTCAGGCATTTCGGCGATGATCAGGTTGTTGAGGAACATCGCGTTTGCGCCGCGGTCGCCGCCATCGCTGGTTCGCACGCCCGACAAGAACGAATTGTGCAGAAACACTCCTCCCGACGGATCGCCCGAGAACTTGACTCCGCTGCCGGGCGAGTTGTAGACGATATTGCGAATGAAGTACGCGGGGCCTCCGAGCAACGGTTCCTCACTGAAACCTTGTTCTCCGATATTCACGCAGCGATTTCGCATGACGCGGATGTTGTACATCGCCCCGTCGGTCTCGATGCAGTTGTCGTGCATGTTCGAAATGTCGTTATTGTAGAAGTCGATCGACACCGGCACGCGCTCCCGGATCGGATCTGGCCATCCGTCCGGATCGCCGTACGTGGCATGGTCGACTCCATCGTGGAAATTACGGATCCTGTTGTATGCAACGACCGATCCCGCGCCATAGATCTTCACGGCATATTGCGATCGAGCCAGGTTCTTGCGCTTGATGCCCGGGTAGTCGCTCCAGTAACCGATAGGCTCCCAGCCGACCATCTCCTCCGGATCGTGCAGGCCTGAAAAGATGTTGTCGGCAATGTAGTAATTGGTCGAGCCGGAGTAATCAGAGATGACGCCGATACCGACCGACTCGAACTTGCAATGCTTTACGGTCAATCCTTTGGACCCGACGATGCGCTTTCTGCCGCCGAGAATCGCGAGATTCGTGTTGCGGAAGGTGATGCCCTCGAAATACGTATAGTCCGCAGCGGTTACATCGAACAAGATCCCATTGCCGTCGCCATCGAAGATGACCTCCCCATCGCCGGCCGCAATAATCGCGATGGGACGGTCAGCGGTTCCGCTCTGGGTGAGGTAGTAGGTGCCGTCCCAGGTGGTTGCGCAGCACTCCTTGAATTCGGCCAGGAATTCGTGCCCGTAGCTCAGCCTCGAATCTTTGTAGAGGCCTGCATGGACAATGATCCTATCGCCCGGCCGGACACGAGGTGGAAACGCGTTGAACCAATCCCCGCCAATGCCGCCCGTATAATAGGCGGCATAGAGGCCGTCGAACGACGGCTCGATCCGCGCACCTGAATACCCTGGCGGGTAGACGTGGAACGCACGACCTTCCGCGAATGGCTTGGGCTCGACACGAGTGCGCACGATGGCCGTTCGCGTGGCATTGCCGCGCACGCCGTCAGGGTGAGACATCCGGGCCTGTACTTCGTATTGCGTGTCGGGCTCGAGATCGAAGAGGCTGCCCGCAAACATGTTTGGCGCGACATAGGTAAATGCGTGACCATCGGCACTCATCGCACGCATGGCATATGGGGCGTCATTGAAGAGTCCGGTGACCGTACGTTCGCCGTTCTTTCGCATGAACGGCAGGCCGGTATGCCACCGCGAGTCTCCCTGCTTCCGGTACCGGATGTCGACGTGCGCCCGACGTTCGGGATCTCCTTGAACGTGCCACTCGAAACCGGCGGAGATCAGCGTGGACGGCTCGACCACGAATTCACCAGCCGTAATCGGCGCTGCTTGAGCTGCGCACAGCGCAAGTAACGAGGCTGCAACAGGAGCCAACAGTCGTAACATCAGGTTGACGAGGTCGAGCCTTGATCGCGCGCTCATTGTCGTGTTCCCCACATATGCGATGGCATCCGGTTCAGGGCCGGGTGGCCTCGAGTTGCTTCTTTGCACAAACCAATACCATACGATACAGTACGGGATCGGCGATTGCCATATTGCGGACCGCTTTCCGATGCACCTGTCAGCAAATTCTGGGCTGGTTGGACGACTTGATATCCGAAGACTGCCGAAGGTGCCCGATTGGCGAAAATCCTCCCTGGCCTATACACGCACGCCTCTCACGGATAATCTGGACTGATCCGCCGTGTCAAACCAGAGATTTCGAATCGGATAATTCGGATGCCACGCAGCCCACAGGGTAAGAACAAGACATCGACCTCCTCCAGGCTCGAAGCCGCCGACTGGATTTCTGCGGCAATCGATGCCATGGAATCCAAGGGCATCGACGGCGTGCGTGTCGAAACGCTGGCCAAGACCCTGCGCGTCACCAAGGGCAGCTTCTACTGGCATTTCCGCGACCGTCGGGCGCTGATGGATGCCATGCTGGATGAATGGCGGCGACGGGCGACCATCGGCATCATCGATCGGCTCGAAAGCGCGCACGAACCAGCGAAGAGCCGGCTGCAGAAGCTCCTGAGGCTGCAGTTCGACGCCAGCAGCGCCGCCTCCATGGCGCACATCGAGCTTTCCATCCGGCTGTGGGGCCGCACCGACCGGAAGGCCATGCAGGTCCTGCGCGAGATCGACTCGCTGCGTCTGCGCTACATCGCCGGGCTGTTCGGAGAACTGGGGTACAGTCCCGAGGAGGCCGACGCCCGCGCCGTTCTCGCCTACTCCTACATGCGCGTCTCGCGGGCGCTCATCCGGGTGGATGACTTCGCGACGATGAAACAGTGCGAGGGGGCCCTTTTCAGCGGGGCCAACTCCCGCAAGACCTGAAGCTCCGGCCTCGCGGCCGCCGTCAGCACCATCGGTCGACGACGTCGCGCTGCCCAATCGTTTCTTGCATACGGTTCCGTATTGATTTATATAAAGCCATGAAGCGGCCGCACCGGGCGCACGCATCCAACGGAGCCAAGATGATCAATCGACGTCGTTTTCTCGGCGCCAGCACGGCCCTGCTGACTGCTCCGCTCTGGTCGAGGGCGCAAGGCATGCGCGACAGCGCATTCGACCCCAGCCTCTGGAATGCGGATCTGGCCATCCTCAACGCCCGCATCATCACCCTGGATCCGACGGCTCCCGCAGCCGAGGCAGTACTGGTGCGCCGCGGCCGCATCGCGGCAATCGGATCGACGGCCTCGATCCGGTCCCAGGCGCAAGGCGCGCGCATTCTCGATCTGGGCGGCCGGACCGTCGTTCCCGGCTTCGTGGACACCCACGTCCACATCGAGTGGTCCAGCGCGGCCACCGTGCTCATGGGCAATCTCTGGACACCCCCGCCCAAATCGATCGCAGAGGTCCTGTCGCGGTTGCGCACCCAGGTCGATGCCACGCCAGTGGGACGCTGGGTGGTGGCAGAAGGGGATTTCTCGCAGGTGGCCGAGAAGCGACTGCCTACCCTGGATGAACTTGACGGCATCACCCAACGTCATCCGCTGGTGGTCTTCGAGGCGGTTCATACCAACGTCGCCAACTCCCTCGCCGCCAAGGCGATGGGATACCTGACCTATGCGGATGAAGCCCAGGCGAAGTTCTGGAGCAGCGGCCAGCCCTTCACCGGCGGTGTGGTCGAGCGGGACAGCCGCGGGCGGCCAGGTCCCGCCGGCGACATGGTCATGCGGCTGCCGCGGGACCTGTACAGCATCGAGGAACTCAAGGGTGCGATTCGCAAGGTCGCGAAGCAGATGTTCGTGGCCGGCGGCGTGACCTCGGCAAGCCCCGTCTGCCTGCTCAGCAGCAATGAATACTCAGCCGACCAGCAACTCCAGGCCATGGGCGAGCTGCCCTTGCGCCTGCGGGCCTACTTCATGGCGCCCTTCTCCGTGTCGGTCGAGAGCGTGCTGGACACGGGGTTCACCCGCGGCTTCGGCAATGACATGTTCCGCGTGGGTGGATTCAAGCTGATCATGGACGGTGGTTTCCTGAGTGATCAGCGTAGCCTCGTGCATGATACGGACAATGCCACCGAGAGCCGCCGCAAGGGACGCCAGATCCATCATTACACCATCGATGAGTTCACGAATCTGCTGACGCTGATCCACGGCCGGGAACTGCAGGCGATCACGCATTGCGTCAGCGCCGAGGGCGCGGAGATGGTCACGAAGGCGGTCGAGGAAGTGCGGCGGCGCTTGCCCGATGCCCTGCCGATCCGGCATCGCATCGAACACCAGCGGCCGCAGGACATGGAGCTTGCACGCCGGCAGAAGGCTGCTCAGGTCTACTTCACGATGATCGCGCCACAGGCTGGCCTCGAATCCTGGTCCTCACCGGATGCGGCCTGGGGCGGCTTCGGCGCCACCTACCGGTCCTGGGTCAAGGAATGCATCCATCCCATCCTGATGTCCGACAAGTGCGGCGGGGAGCCCGTGCAGCCGCGGCCCCTGTTCAGCATCGCGGCGGCCTGCAACACGATGGACAAGCGCGGCAGCGCGCCGGCGGGCGAAACGGTCGACTTCGATGACGCCTTGCGGATGTGGACCCTGTGGGCCGCCGAGAGCACGCACCAGGAGGAGGATCGCGGAACGATCTCCGTGGGGAAACTCGGGGACTTCGCGGTGTTGTCGGGAAACCCGCGCCATCCGGATCCGCAAAGCCTCTTCGAGCTGAAGGTCGAGGCCACCATCCTGGGCGGGAAGGTCGTGTACGGGGCCTGAAGGTTCACTTCGTCGCGCAGACGAAGCTACCGGCGGCGTCCGGATTACCCGACCCCTTGTAACGCGGAAATGCCGGGTACTGGCACAGGGGGCGCGTCGCACGCTTGCGCCCGGGTTGCTCATCGAGCGTGAACTCCAACGCATCGGCCGGCGCCCTGCCCCGTTCCACCCATTGCTCCAGCGCACTGAGGAGCGGCGCAGAACCCCCACCGGGACCTGCCATCTCGTGTCCCATGGCCGGTGACAAGTAGAAACGGATGAACTGGCTGGTGCGCTGCTGACCGAGCTTTGCGGACACGGAGTCCAGGTATTGCGCCGTGCGTTTGTAGGACACGCAATCATCCGACACGCCGTACCAGACGATCAGCTTCCCGCCGCGCTGTTGGAAGGCGGTCAGATCCGGGTTCGTGGCGTCGATCTCCTCTGACAGCGCCTTGTACTGCGCGGCCCACTTGGTCGGGTCGTGGGTCATGAGGCTGGCGTTGGGGTCGTTCGTGATGCCCCACTTCACGATGTTGTCGGCCAGGGCGAAGTCACTGCTCGCGCGAGCTGCGAAGGACGGACCGAAAATGTAACTTGACCAATCCTTCGATTCCGCTCCTCGCCCCCAGCCGGGGTAGCCCACCACGCCGTCCGCCAGCGGCACCTCGACCTTCTTGTCCATGAAGATCCTGCGGATGGTCTCGACCTGGCCATTCGTGAGGCAGGAGTCAGGATCCTGGCCGGGCATGCGACACAACAGGTCCGACCCGGTGTAGGTACAGGCAGCGGCGTTCGACAGGATCCCGTCCTTCAGTCCATCGAGCGAGTCACAGGCGTCCAGTTCTCCCCGTTCGAACAACGCGATCTGTGCGCCATTCATCCAGTTGGCGGGATCGGAGAACACATGCTGGAAAAGACCGGGCCCGAGGTTCGCGGCAAATCCCTCCTGGCTGATGGCGGGCTCGAGAGACACCACGCCATCGTAGTCCTCCGGGTACCGCTGGATCGCCACGAGGCCCGCCCGGCCACCATTCGAACCTCCGATGATGTAGCGACGGGCCGGCGGCTTGCCGTAGAACTGGCGTGCCATCTCCACCGCCAGCCCCAGCACGATGTGGTTGGCTTCATAGGCGTGATTGCGCAGTGCGCTGGGATTGGCGGCCACCCAGCTGAAATCCCCGATCGGATGCTCGCCCCGGCCCTGATGACCGGAATCCGAGGACACCATGACGAACGAGTCCAGTTGCCGCGCGTCTGGCCCGAGTATCCGGGCGAACCAGAGACCCATCGGGGATTCGGTGGGCACTATGCCATCGAAACCGCCACCGCCGATCGAGATGAGCCTGGAATTCCAGCTCGCGGGATCCGGCAGATCGATGCGGAAGTTGATGGTGGAGGTGGGCGAGGACACGACCTTGCCGCGGATCGCACAGCTCGCGGATCTGTCCTGGGATGCGGCATTGAACGCGACCTGCATCGAGACCGCCGGGTTTCCGACCGCGGGTGTGAATCGGGAGCATGCAGACTGCAGATCCCCCGACGGCCCGCCCGCCGCTGCCGGCTGCCACGGCAGGATCATTGAACCCGCCAGTGCAAGGCTCAGCACCGTCATCATTCTCGGACACAGGCCTGCGGGTGGGACCTGCCGGGCGATCAGCTTGTTCATGACGCCGTTCCTTGAGATCCTGTCGCCGTCAAAAGCGGTACTTGGCCGACACTCCGATCGTTCGCGGCAGGAGCGTGGTATCCGTGTAGATCCCCAGCCCCACTGCGGTCTCCACGAACCTCGAGAACTGCGGATGCTCATTCGTCAAATTGTTGATGAACAATGAGAGATCCAGCGCCGCAAAGGACGCGCCCAGTCTCGCGTTGACCTGGTGGTACGCAGGATTTGCGGGAATGGTGGGGTTGTAGAGCGGCGTTCCCGGAATCTGCGAATTGAACGGTCCCGTGTTGCGGCTGTGGTAGGCCCCCTCGATCCGCGCGAACACCGGTACGCTGCCCAGGTCGCGGTGATATTCGAGGTTGGCGTTCAGGTTCCAGGGTGAGCCCACCGCCGGCAAGGTGCCGACCACATCTCCCGCCTGCACCAGCGTGACGCCATCGAAGGTCACGGTATCCTTGATCTTCGCCTGCGTGTAGGCGACCGAAAAGCCTGCCGTCAGTGATCGCGTCATCGCAAACTGCGCCGCGAGGTCGAAACCCTTGCTGGTCGCCGTGCCGGTATTGGCGATGAAGCCGAACGAACAGGAGTTGAAGTAGATCTGCTGCTGGATCTTCTTCCAGTCGACGTAGAACACGCTGGCATCGATCTTCAGGCGCCCGTCGGCGAGCCTGTTCTTCGAGCCGAGCTCATAACTCCAGACCTCATCGCCGCTGAACGGCGGCGGCTGCTCGGAAAGCGGACATCCCGTCGGCGTGGGCAGCAAGGGAATGGGCTGGTTGGCCCCGCCGACCCGGAAACCCTTGGAGGCGGAGAAGTAGAGGAGCGCACCGTCCGTCGCCTGGTAGGAGAACACCAGCTTCGGAATGACCGGCGTCTGAGACTGCTCGCCCGACCCCACCGGGAACTCCTGTGATGCGATGGGGCCTGACTGGGCCTGGTAGAAACGGGCCGTGTTGTGCGACACCCGCAGGCCCGCGGTCACCGTGAACTTCGGCGTGATGCGATAGTCGACTCGGCCGAAGGCTGCAAACTGCTTGTCCCAGGAAGTGATCGAGGAATAGAACAGCGGATCGGTCCCCGGAAGACCGAAAAAATTGGTCATGTAGAACGGGGTCATCACCGCTTCGGTGTCCGTCTGCGAGGCATTCGAGAAGAATGCTCCGGCCGTCCATTTCAGCCGGGCCTCGGGGTCGTCGGAGGACACCCGGATTTCCTGCGTGATGAGGTTGACCTTGGTCGTCAGGTAGATGGGACCCGCGTCGGAGGCATCCACCGGATACTGCGCTCCCAAAGGATTGCCGTATCCACCGAACAACACGCCATCATAGGTGGTCGAGTCGTTGGTCAACGTGGCGGACCGGTGCATGAAGGCCGTGATGGACGTCAGCGTCGCCCCACCCAATGACGCTTCAACCTTCAGGCTGGGCATCGACAGCGTCTCGATCGCCGGTTGCGCCAGAATCCTTCCGTTCTTGAACGTTCCGTCTCCAGGATTCGACAACTCCTCGAAGTAGGCGCCGCTGTCGTTGTTGCGGACCTGCTGCCAGAAGATGGCCGGCGTCAGCTTGACCGAATCGCTGGCCTTGAACGCAAAGGCGGCCCGCGCCACCACCGAGCGCGTGGAGTTGGCGTCGGCATCGGCGGTTGCGCCCGTGAACGGATCGATCCGATCCACGAAACCGCCCTCGCGGCGCACCGACACGCTGGCCCTGAACCCCACGCGGTCCGTCGCGATGGGACCGCCCGCGGCAACACCGGCCTCATAGGTGGGTGCGCCATGCTGCGTGAAGGCAAACTCGCCGCGCGCGTAACCGCTGTACTTGTCGAGGCTGGGCTCGGGGCTGATGAACCGCACCGCGCCACCCTCGGCACCGGCACCGAACAAGGTTCCCTGCGGGCCTCGATCGACCTCGACCCGCTCGACATCGAACAGTTGCGGGAAGGGATTGCCCCAGTAAGACAAGGCGACGATGCGCGTCTGCAGGGGAACGTCATCGAGATAGATGCCGGTGGTCGAGGTCCCGATGTTGGAGTTGATGCCGCGAATGGCGATGTTCGTGAGGGTATTGGGACCGAACCCCGAGGACTTGTCGAACTCGATGCCCGGCACCAGGTTCGCGATGTCGGTGATCGACTTGATGCCGGAGGCTTCGAGCCCCGCCGCGTCCAGGGCGATGATGCTGATGGGCACCTTGGAGGATTCCTCCGAGCGCCGCGTCGCCGTGACGATGATGTCCTCGAGCATGACATCCGAACGACGAGTGCCCGAATCCGCCGGCGGGTCGGCGGCCACCGCGACACGCGGCCCGATGGAGACCACCATCGCCAGCGCCATCAGTCCCAGGCATCCCGTCACCGACACATAACGTCTCATCATTGTCGTATCCCCCGTTCCCGATGTTTGAAAGGCCGGGCCGTGCACCCAGCACGGGCACCATTACATCACCATACGGTCCCGCATTGTCAAGTGAAAGGCGCGTAAACGCGCAGAGTCCTTGGTAATTCGGCTCTTTTCGTGCTGTTCACCGCGCGGCGGAATCGCCGCGTACCCGTGCGTATGTCGAACGGCGCCGCGCGCTAGTCCACCCGGTAGACCTGGATGAGCCGATCGTTCTGCGCGCTTCCCCTGGCCAGTTCCATCCCCTTCGGAACATCGGTCAGGGTCGAGATGAAGATGCCGCGGTTGAGCCAGTCATATTTGCCGACCGGCGCGATGAACTGCGGCGTCAGCCGGTACCGCTCCTGGCCTGGCTTGGCGCCCGGGTAGGTCAGCCCGACGTTGTGGATGATGATCTGCACGCCATCATCGGTCCGCAGGCGATACAGCGCATCGATGACCTCCACACCATCGGGTCGCAGGACGGGAAAGTCGCCGCCCCCGGGAATCACCGTGCCGCGGATACCCTTGCCTTCGAAGCGCCCACCGATGATGGGCCAGACTTCATTGCGCTCCCCATCCTTGCTGTGCGGTGAACCGCCGATCCGCTCCGGCGATGAACAGGTGACGACCAACTGCAACACGAGCTCGAGCTTGACGGGGTCTCGAGGCACCATCGGCCAGGCATCGGCCGCACCTGCAACCTCCCATCGCGCCAGCAGCGCGATGAACGCCGTCCATGCCCACACCTGGCAGTTCCACTTCAGGTTTCTAGTGCGCATACACTCGTTCTCCTCCAGCAGTTGAGGGTTCAGTGGACCAGCGGATCTGGTCGGCAAGGCTGCATCAGGACGTGGCCGCAAGCCGGGTATTGCGCCGGCACGGCCACACCCGGCAGGCGCCCGAACACGACACGCGATGGGTGCGCGGCGTCGTGCCAGACCTGGTTTCGCGCAGGGAGCGAGGAGTGATCGAAATCATTCTCGCCGGTGGCGCTGGGCGCATCGATCCAGAGGCGGACCCGGGAGCCCTTGCGAAACGCATGCGACACCTTCGACAGTTCCACCCGGCCCAGCACGGGCCGGTCGGGAACCAATGCCTGGAAGCATTCCGGCCTGTCGCACAGGATCGGGCGTGTGGGCGTCGAGCGCCGCTGATCGAGCATCCGGTCCGACAGCCGCAACCAGCCCCGCTGGACGAACTGCTCGTTGCCATCCGGACGCACTTCGCTCAGCGTGACCTGCAGGTCGGTATCGCTGGCGCTCGAGGACACCCACAAATCCGCACTCACCGGACCGTAGATGACGACGTCCCCGGACAACGGCTCGGTCGAATAGGACACACTTCCCTCACGCCATCGTGGCGATAGCTCACCCCAGGAACCCCTGCCGGGCATCACATCGACCTTGGGGCCCTTGACGGGGTAGTCGTAGGCATCCGGTCCCGCAGGCTCGCCCGCAGACTCGCTGAGCGAATGGTTGCCGCCCAGGTTCAGGACCCAGGTCTGCGTCGCCACCGGGTAGTGATCACGGGTGATCCGCCAGCGAGGCGTCGCGGCCTCATCGCGCGCGTGACCCTCATCGTTCGGCGTATCGGTTTCCGCCCAGATCTCCACGTGCGGGCGAGTCTCGAAGTGGTTGTCCTGCCCCTTGATGAAGTGATCGAAGAAGGAGAGCAGCGTCTCGCGGAACTGCCGGGATTCGTACAGGTCGTGATTACCGTTCGTCTGCACCAGCCACAGGCGCGCCGGGTCGAGAAGATCATGGAAATAGTTGGCCCGGACCGTCGTCGCCTCGTCCTGGAATGCCTCCATCGAGAGAACCGGGACCTCGATGCGACCGATCCGGTCATAGATGCGCCGCTCGTCCATCCAGGAGTCCCTCAAGGGATGCTCGATGAGCAACGTGGGCAGGTTGCCTTCCGGCTTCTCCCCTTCCTCGAAATTGTGATCCACCCGCGCGAGGCACTGCGCATCGCCTTCGGCCGCGGCCGAATGCCTCACCGACAGCCAGCGCGAATGCAGGAACTGCCACCACCCGGTGATGAACCCCTGCGAGGGCACTCCACCGATGGCCCAGCTGTCGCTGCGAGGATCGGTCAGCGCCATGCCGGGAGCGATGGCCTTCAGGTGCGGTGGCCTCTCGCTGGCTGTGGCGAGCTGCGACATGCCGGCCCATGACCAGTTTGCCATGCCGATCGAACCGTTGGACCATGTCTGCCGCGCAGCCCACTCGATGACATCCGCGCCGTCCTGGCCATAGCTTCGCGTCAGGAATTCGAACTTTCCTTCCGAGCAACCGGTACCGCGCGCATTGACTCCCATCACCGCGTAGCCATGTTCGAGCAAGGTTCGATCGAGGCTAGTCGACATCGCCGTGTCATTGTGGAGATACGCGGGCCCGCCAATGGCCCCCGGGTCGTAACCGCTGTAGTTGAGAACGAGAGGAAAGGTACCCTTCCCCTTTGGAAGCAGCACGCTGTACCGCAGGCGCGTACCGTCACGGGCATCGAGGTACCCGGTCAGGCGCCGGGCCCACGCCTTGCGAATCTCCTGCGGCTCGGCAATGCCGAAATACGCGGGCACTCCCCATTTCGCGGCGATCGGGTCTGGCGCTTCTGCGACTGGCGCTTCTGCGGCTCGCGCTCCGATCACCTGTGCGCAAAGTGCACCGAACAGCGCGGCTACCGCGAATCGGCATCGAGCATCGTTCCGCATCTCTCCCCCTCGTGGGCTGCGCTGGCCCGCTTGCGTGCATTCGTCCGCGGTGGCGGACTGCGCCACTGCACCCCACATCAGTCTTCGTCCGGCAGCATGTTCTCCAGCATTCGCTTCAACCGCTTGCGCTCCGCGACGCTCAATCCGGCCAGCAACCGCTCCTCGTGCGCGCCCACGACCTTCAGGGCGGCCTTCAACACTTCCGCGCCCGCCCTGGAAAGGCTCAGCGAGTATTGGCGGCGATCGGCCTTGGAGGTCGAACGCTGGATCCAGCCGCGCTTGATGAGTTCCTCCGCGATCGACACGAAGTTGGCGCGATGGATCGCGATCGCATCGCCGACGGCCACCTGGCTCATTCCCGGATTCGAATCGATGACGCACAGCACGCTCAAGGTCACGGGGCGCAAGCCGAGCGGCTCGAGCGATCGCACCAGATCGCCATACATGCGCAACTGCGCGCGGCGCAAGGCATAGCCGACCAGTTCATCAAGGCGCCCGATGCCGGTGGCGCGGCTGCGCTTCAACGGGACGATTGCGGCTGACAAGCGATGACCTGCCTTCGAGCGTGCAGCGAATAAATGTTATGCGCCATTACCGTAATAGCTCATAACAATTTAGTCAAGACAGCGCCGGTTTCAAGAGCGCAATCAGCAGCAACGGTTGGGACCGTCCCAGCGGGAAGGATCCCGGGTGGGCTGAAGCGAGTCACGGGAGACCGCGCAGAGGCGCGATTCCAGGTACGGCAGCTCGGTGCTCGGCAGGATCGCAAGACCGCGCCACTTCCGGTACGCCAGACGAAGCATGTCGCCGATGACCACCCACAGTACAAAGGCAAAGAAAATCGTCAACCCGGCATCGAGCCGCTGGTTGAAGATCAGTTGCGGAGCCTTGGCAGCTCGCTCGATCGGAAGCGTGCCGGCCGCCAGCTTCTGCGCCAGGTCGTTCGCTCCGGCGAGAAATCCGATCCGGACATCGGCGCTGAACACCTTCTGCCAGGCTGCCACCGTGGTCAGGATCGCCAACCAGGCCAGCGGTATCAGCGTCACCGCCACGGCGCGCACCCGGCCGCTCTTGATGAGGATGCCGCTGGCCACCGCCAATGCAATGGCCGCCAGCATCTGGTTCGCAACGCCGAACAGCGGCCAGAGGATGTTGACCCCGCCATTGGGATCGATGACGCCGATGTACAGGAAGTAGCCCCACAGGGCCACGACGATGGTGCTCGACAGCAGCACCGATGGATAGGATGAGGTTCGCCCCAGCGGGCTCCAGACCTGGCCCAGCAGGTCCTGCAGCATGAATCGGCCGACCCGCGTGCCCGCATCCAGGGTCGTCAGGATGAAAACGGCCTCGAACATGATGGCGAAGTGGTACCACAGGCTCAGCATCCCACGTCCGAAGCTGGTCCCCAGGATGCTTGCCATGCCGACGGCGAGCGAAGGCGCACCCCCGGTGCGCGCGAACAGCGTACTCTCGGCCACCTCGCTCGCCAGGTGCTGCATCTGTTCCACGGTCACGGGAAATCCCCAACCGGAGATGGTGGCGACGGCCGCCTCCGGCGTGCTGCCGACGATGCCCGCGGCGCTGTTGATGGCGAAGAACACGCCGGGCTCGAGCAGTGATGCGGCGATCATCGCCATGATGGCCACGAAGGACTCGAGCGCCATGCTGCCGTAGCCAACGAGGCGGATGTCGCGCTCGCTGGCCAGCAGCTTCGGGGTCGTACCGCTAGCGACCAGCGCGTGAAAGCCGGAGATCGCGCCACAGGCGATGGTGATGAACACGAACGGAAAGATCTTGCCCGCGAAGATAGGTCCGCTGCCATCGACGAACCGGGTGAATGCCGGCATGCGGATGGGAGGCGCCACGATGATGATCGCGACGGCCAGCAGCGCGATGGTTCCGAGCTTGAGGAACGTCGACAGATAATCCCTGGGAGCCAGCAGCAACCAGACCGGGACGATGGCCGCCGCCCAGCCGTAGAGGATGACGAACCCGGCCAGCGCCAGTGCACCGTGGTCGAAGACCGCGCGAATGAGGGGACTGTGATCCACCCAACCCCCGCCGACCACCGCCAGGATCAGCAACACCATGCCGATCATCGACCCCTCGAGCACCCGGCCCGGCCGCCAGATCCGCAAGTACAGCCCGACGAGCAGCGCAATCGGAATGGTGGCGCTCACCGTGAAGGTGGCCCAGGGAGAGTGCTTCATCGCATTCACGACGACGAGTCCGAGCACCGCGATCAGGATGATCATGATGGCAAACGTCCCGATCAACGCGGCCGACCCACCAACGGGGCCCAACTCATCGCGCGCCATCTTGCCCAGGCTCCGTCCATCGCGGCGGGTGGACAGCAGGAGGATGGTCATGTCCTGGACACATCCACCGAGAACCGCGCCGACGAGAATCCACAGCGTTCCAGGCAGGTATCCGAACTGCGCGGCCAGGGTTGGGCCGATGAGCGGCCCCGGCCCCGCGATGGCGGCGAAATGATGTCCGAAGGTGATCCAGCGATGCGTCGGGACGAAGTCTCGGCCGTTGTCGTGGCGTTCAGCGGGTGTTGCCCGGCTGGCATCCACCGACAAGACCTGCGCAGCGATCCAGGCGGAATAAAAACGGTAGCCGAGCGCGTAGATGCAAACCGCCGCCACGACGATCCACAGCGCGTTGATCGATTCCTGGCGATGCAGCGCAAGTCCTGCGACCGAACAGGCGCCGAGCACCGCGACGGCAGCCCAGAACCCGCGATGGATCAGGGTCATCCGGTTCGAAGAAGAATTACCAGACACACAGTCCCCTTGCCGACAGCTTCAACGGCGACCGAACCATTTTCGCGCGCGACACGCAACGAACTGTCCCGAATCGTAACCGATGCGGTGCTCGAAAACGAACTCCGGGCCGCCGAATCGCGCAGGATCCATCGCGATCAGGCCTGCTGAAGCGGCCGCTCGGCGCGCACCTGGCGCGGCAGCACGTCGTACTGGTAGTCGTCGTCCGCATCAACCCGGCACGGGGGCAAACTTCCTCCTGGGTGGATGGGCACTCAAGTCATGATCGCAGCTCGTCATCTCCGCGACCTTGCTGCGCAGTTCATCGAAATGGTCGAGGTAAAGCTCGCGCGGTGTGCAGCCATGGCGATTGCACAGCGATGCGGCGATGGCCACTGCGACGCCGTGCTGCGCGCCATTGCCCATCAGCTTGGTCGCTGAACCTGCGACGTGGGTGACACTGATGTGCTTGCCAGCCATCATCAGGTTGTCGATGTTCGCCGAGTACAGGCACCGGAAGGGGATGCCATAGGACGACTTGTCGCGACCATCGAAGATCCAGTCCTTGAGCCGGAAGTCGTACTTTCCTTCGCCCGGCTCCCAGGCGCAATGGATGCAGAACGAGCCGTCGTTGCCGACCAGGATGTCCTCGAAGCTCGTCTGGTTGCGCACATCGTGCTCGGTCAGGACGTAGTCGCCCCGGTAGCGCCGGAACTCGCCCTGCGCCGCCACATGCGCCATCCAGGCGAACTCCAGGTTGGCGTAGTCCTCGGGCTTCAGGCGCTTGACATTGGACATCGTGCCGTAGAGTGCACGCATGAGGTGGTCGCGCACCTCCTCGCCCGATACATAGGGGTCCAGCCACTGACCGTATTCCCAGAAGTGCGTGGCCGGAAAAGTATTGGCTGACCGGCCGAAGCGAAACTCCGGCGTGTCCGGATTGTTGTCCGCGCGGGGCCCAGGCCCGTTCTCCTCTCCGGGCCGGATGAGCTGGCCACTGAGATTGGCATAGTCCTTGGCGACCTCCGTCGCCCAGGGAACCTCCGGGAAGGGAACCGGATGGTCAGCAATGCGGGTGCGGAAGAACAGCGTATTGCCGTGGTGCATGTGGTCGGCGACCTCGGGCGCATACGGTTCGCCGTATTCCGACCTCGCCTCCCGCCCAAACAGCGTAGCCGCACCCACCATCATGCCCAGGATCGCCACACCGCTGGTGTCGATGAAGATGCGGCCGTGGAAGCGACGCTCCCGCCCGCTGCGGGCCTCTCTTGCGTCGACGCTCGTGATCCGCGAACCCTCACGCGCGGCAGCCACGATGCGGTGTTCGAGGAAGACCCTGGCGTCCGGCTTGGCCTCGAGCAGCTTCAGGGCCACGATATCGCCGTCGGGAGTGCGCTGCGACAGCTCCCGCAGCAAGCTGCCCTGGGCACCGCGGGGCATGAGCCCGATTTCCTTGCTGGCGTTGCCGCCCAGCACCGGCCGGTCGTGGATCAAGGCTACCCGCTGACCTAGCCGTGCTGCGGCGAGTGCCGCCGCGCAACCGGAGATCCCGCCACCGACCACCACCACATCGTAGGCGCCGCCCTCTTCCGGCGACTCAGGGAGGGACCGCAGGCGCTTGCGCCAGGCAAGGCTGGCAGCATCGACGGTGTCCGGCGGCGGCCGCGTGCCCCGACCGAAGAAGATGGCATCGCAACGGCCTTCGAAGCCCGTCAGGTCATGCAATGCCAACATCGTCTGGCCGGCCGGCAAGGAAACCTCGTCGCCGGATTGCCAGAACCAGTCCTGCCCGCTCGCGCCGAACTCGATGGGGAGCGGTCGTCCGTTGATCAGCAACTGAAAGCGCCCTGGGTGATGTCCCGGTACCCAGTCCTTGGCGCGAACCCAGACCGTATACCGACCTGCTTCCGGCACGCGCAGGCGCGTCGTGGCATCGGCAACCGGTCGCCCCAGCCCGTGCGCCAGCAGGTAAGGCGAGCCCATCTGCGCCTCGAACTGGGAATCGAGGGTCCAGCCGCCGTAATTGTCGAAGGCTTCTGCCTCGACGAGCAGGCCATCTGGATACGAATCGCTGCCGGGTGAAACGCTCACGTTCCTGCTCCAGTTCGCCTGGGACACCTGCCACGACTATAATTCGACCCGCTCATCTTGTCACTATCATATTTGTAGTTACAATCCAGACATGAAACGAAATGAACTCTCCGGCCTCGCCTGCTCCGTTGCCCGCACGCTGGCTGTGGTGGGCGACGCCTGGAGCCTGCTCGTGTTGCGAGAGGCTTTCATGGGAACGCGCCGTTTCGAGGACTTTCAGGCGCAGACAGGCGCCTCACCCACCATTCTCACGGCGCGGCTGAAGAAGCTGGCTGCGGCGGGGATCCTCGACAGACGCAAGTACCAGCAGCGTCCAGCCCGATTTGAATTCCGGCTCTCCCGCAAGGGGCTGGATCTATGGCCGGTGATCGTCGGATTGAAGCAGTTCGGTGACCGCTGGCTGCAGGGCGGGAAGGCGCCTCCCTTGAGCCTGGAACACCGTCAGTGCGGCAAGCCCATGGAGTTGAGTTGGCGGTGCAGCGCGTGCGGAGAGGAGGTTTCTGCCCCGCAAGTTCACATCCATGCGAATCATGCGCTTCGCCGGGAACGCTTGAGCATGCGCCAGCAGTTCGATCGGAGTGTCAGGCGGGCTTGAAACCCGAACCGGCCCTCAGCGGCCCCGGCCGGGAACCGGGGAAATCATGGTCATGACCGCATCAAGAAGCGCCTTGAACCGGCGAGGCTTGAATCTCTCTCGCTCGATTGGGTACATCAGGGCCCATCCGTCGCTCATTGCCGAGATCTGGTCGGCGAGGATGTCGGCCGGAATATCGTTGCGAATCATGCCCTGCGCCTGTCCTTTTGCGACCGCATCCGTCAGGACACCGCGGTACTGCGAGTATCGTCGCTGGATGAGGTCCGCCAATGTGCGCTTGTGCAACGCATGGGTTTGCACCTGGAGTATCACGAGCCAGATCTCTGGCTCTTTGACTGTCATTCCGACCAGGTAGTCCTCAATGAGCTTGCGGATGTCGATGCTATCGGTGATGGCATCCGTCAACCACTTCTCGAACTTGTCGTACAGGTACGCGGCGACAGCATCGATCATCGCGTCTTTGCTCTCGAAATAATACGTCACCGCACCCGTCGTTCCACCGGCCCGCCGCGCCACCTTGCGCAACGACGTGGCAGCAAGACCCTCCTTTGCGATGACCGCCTCCGCAGCTTCCAACAACTCGGCCCGCTTGGCCGCGTGATCACCCACGGGCCGACCTCGCCGAGGCCTGCGGGCAACGTTGGTATCCCTGGAGGGTTTACGCGCAGTATTAGCCTCCCGGGTCTTGCGTCCTTGGCTGATTTTCAGGCTCATGACAGCAAGTGTAGCGGTTTCGCAGCCGCTGGCAATTAAAAATAACGCTTGTTGTCTTAATTTATCTCACCTGTTAGTCTGGCAGTTTGTCGCAGTTCTCATTCAGCGTGAAAAGTTCCCCATGTCGGTACTCGACCGCTTCAAGCTCGACGGCCGCGTTGCCATCGTCATCGGCGCTTCCAGCGGGCTGGGCATCGCCTTCGCCAAGGCCCTGGCCGAGGCCGGCGCCGACGTCGTCCTCGGCGCGCGCCATTGTTCTCGGGCTGACCACTGCCGGGCTCCCCCAGGCGGCCTACTCGGCTTCGAAGGCGGGTTTGATCGGACTCACCCGGGATCTCGCGCAGCAGTGGACCTCACGCCGCGGCGTTGATCTTCCTCGCCAGCGACGCGGGTGCCTATGTCACCGGCACTACGCTCCCCGTCGAGGGCGGAATACTGACGAGCTGATCGGCACAAAGCCGGCAGCGGCGTGAACCCGCACCCCTCCCGCACCGCTCAAGGTCGCGACCAGCCCTCGAGATAAAGCCTGCTCGCCAGCGCACCCAGGCGTTGCTGCAGAATGTAGTTCTCGCCGTCCTCGATCAGCGCGGAGCGCGTGTCCCGGAAGAGCTTCTCGATCGGGTAGGCGGCCGTGGTGCCGTTGCCTCCGAACAGCTGGAACGCCTCGTGCACCACCGTCATCGCTTCCTCGGTGACGCTCACCTTGGACTGCGCGGTCACATAGGGATGGATCTGCGGAGACAGCCGCGAGTACGCCAATCCGCGCCGGGCCATGGCGCGGGCCATCTCGACACGTCGAAGCATGTTGCCCAGCCGGAATTGCGTCATCTGATGATCGATGAGCATCGCTCCGCCCTGCTTGCGCTCGTGGCAATAGGCAAGCGCCATCTCGAAGGCCGCACGGGCGGCACCGACGAAGGTGTTGCTCATGTGCGTCCCGGCGAAGGCCCATGCGGAAGACAGGTGCGCGATCGCCTCCTCATGCGTGGCGATCACGAAGTGTCTGGGCACCTTCACATTGTCGAAATGGATCTCGCCCTGCGGCAGCGCCCGCTGCCCAATCTTCTCCAGCGGCTTGCCGCGGGAGATCCCCGGCAGGTCGAGCGGCATCAACAGGGCAATGCCGTTCGTACGAAATCCATTGTCCCCTTCGCTATAGAAGCCGTCGCCATAATCGGCTGCCATGTAGCCGATGCAGACCTGGGCCACCGACCCGTTGGAGATCCAGGCCGAGCTCTGCCCCTTGATGAGGACCTCGTCCTTGCCGACTTTCGCGGTGACATTGCCCACCGGTTGCTTGCTGCCGGGATGCAGCTCGTTACGGTACAGGATGGCCGAGTCGCTACCGCGGTCCGGCTGCGTATTCATCCAGCAGCCGATTCTTCCCTGGCACATCTCGATGAGTTCCTTGTTGCCCGTCGCCCCTGCGACCAGGCTCGGCATCATCGATGCTCCGATGGAAACCGCGAGGCCCGCATCCCCCCAACCCATTTCCTCGCCGATCAGGGATTCGATGCGGATCGCCACCTCCGGCGGCAGTTGCTCGAGGGCGCTGGGGTCGAGTCCCAGCTTGGCTGTCTCGAGGAGCGCCGTGTAGTACGGTGAGCCGGGAGCTATCACTTCCTCCGGTTTCATCCGGTCGAGTTCACGGCCGATGGGACGCAACACATCCTTGGCCAGCCGATGCACGCTGGCCTGAATGGCGGCTTCCTCCTCGACGAGTGGCGTCTCGAATCCGCTCAGACCGACCGATGGAAGCTCGACTGTCTTGTGGATGCGCATGGCAGATCTCCGAAGCTATTTCCCAAGAATGTGCAGCGCGACGACGGCCTCTTCGACCCCTCGCAGGCCACCGCCGTTTTCCTGAATGGCATGACGGGCGCCGTGCACCTGCCTTGCGCCCGCCTCGCCGCGCAATTGCGTGACGAGTTCGTACAATTGACCGATGCCGGTGGCTCCCAGCGGATGCCCCTTGGATTCAAGCCCTCCCGAAGGATTGATGGGCAGGCGGCCGCCGAGCGTGAACTCACCGCGCTCCGCAGCGGGTCCCGCTTCGCCCAGGCGAACGAACCCGAGGTTCTCGGCCTGGATGACTTCGCCCATCGCCGAGGCGTCGTGAACTTCGGCCACGTGCATGTCATTCGGACCCAGGCCTGCGATCTCGTAGGCCTGCTTCGCCACCAGCGCGCTCACGTGCCGTTCTGGCTCGGACATGCTGCGGTCGCTGGCCGTGCGGATCACGCTGGCGAGCACCCGGACGCAACGCGCCCGATCGACGCCCAGTCGGCGGCGACCCTCCTCGGTGCAGACGATGGCCGCCGCCGCGCCATCGGAAATGGGCGCGCACATCGGCAGCGTGAGAGGATAAGTGATCGGCGCCGCCGCCAGCACTTCATCGATGGTGAAGGGCTTGCGATACTGGGACAGCGGGTTGTGCACCGAATGCTGGTGATTCTTGGCGCAGACCGCAGCGATCTGCCGCTGGGTCGTACCGTAGGTCTTCATGTGCCAGCGACACATCGCCGCATAGATCGCCATGAAGCGGCTGTACGGGCGATCGGACTCGCTGCCGGGAGGCGCAACCACGCCCTCGCCCAGACTCTTCAGCATCTGGAAATTCTCCTCGACCCGGGAGACATCCCAGCCGGTATCGAACAGCGCGAAGGTCTTTGCCTTGTCCGGTACGTTCATCTTCTCGGCGCCCAGGGCCAGCGCAACATCGGTTGCGCCGGCGCGCAGACTCTGCAGCGCCAGGTGGATGGCGGAACTTCCCGAGGCGCAGGCATTCTCCACGTTGAAGATCGGGATCTGCGACAAGCCGATCTTGCTCAGGACTATTTGACCCGGAATGGACAACTGGCCCTGCAACGCCCCGTTGGTGACGCCGGAGTAATACGCGCAGCCGATGTCCTTGGCACTGCAGCCGGCATCCGACAGCGCGCCTCGCAATGCCTCGCCTGCCAAGTCCGCAAGACTCCGTTCGGGATGCCGGCCGAACACGGTCATGGCGATGCCAGCGATGTAGAGGGATTCCATGGCGATGTTCTTCGTGCGCCGAATCAGATCCGGCGGTTGGCGTCCTGCCAGTAACGGGCGCGCAGGTCCTTCTTCAGCACCTTACCCACGGGACTGCGCGGCAGCGCAGAAACAAAATCCACACTTTTGGGGGCTTTGACCGACCCCACCTTCTCCTTGCACAGGGACATCAATGCCTCCGCGGAAATGCTCTGTCCTTCAGTCAGTTCAACCACGGCCTTGACGGCCTCCCCCCACTTGTCGTCGGGTACGCCGATTACGGCGCAGTCACGCACCGCTGGATGTCCCCACAGCACCTGCTCGATCTCGCTCGGGTACACGTTGAAGCCACCCGATATGATCATGTCCTTCTTGCGATCGGTGATGTGCAGGTAGCCTTCGGCGTCCAGGTGACCGATATCACCCGTGTGCAGCCAGCCATCGATGATGGCTTCGGCCGTCTTGGCTGGGTCCTTGTAATAACCCTTCATGACGAGATCGCCCCGCACGCAGATCTCACCGGTTTGTCCCTGCGGCAGGACCCGGTTGTCCTCACTCATGATCTCGACGCGGATCAGTGCGTTGGGACGACCGACCGAGGACAGCCGCTCATCGCCCGCCACCTTGCCGTCGATGAAATGCTCGCCGGGAGTGAGATAGGAGATCGAACCCGGCGCTTCGGTCTGTCCATACCCACCGGTCATGACCGGCCCGAAGACCTCGATGGCACGACGCAGCTTTTCCACCGACATCGGTGCGGCGCCGTACAGAAAGTATCGCAGCGAGGAGAAATCGACCTTCTTGTCCAGGTCCGGAATGTCGAGCAGACGATAGATGACCGTCGGCGGCAGGAACAACTCGGTCACGCGATGCCGCGGAATCGTGCCCAGCAACAACTGTGGGTCCGGCTTCGAGAGCACGACCACCGTGCCGCCTCGTGCGGTACAGGGAACCGCCAGCAGGCCCGCGGTATGCGTCATGGGCGCCGCCGCGAGATTTACCGGCCGCGAATCGGCCGCGTACGGCGTCGCCATCATGAATTGCGCAAAGCTGGTCTGCACGCTGCGATGCGTGTTCATCACGCCCTTGGGAAAGCCGGTGGTGCCGCCGGTCGGCCCCACCCAGATCACATCGTCCGGATCCATCGGCACCTGCGGATCCGTCGCGGGATGTTCCGCCAGGAATCGGTCCAGCGGCATCGCTGCCTCGGCATCACCGTCGATGCAGATCCAATGCCGAATCTTCGGTAGCTGAGACCGCAGCCCCGCGATCGCCTGGGCGAACTGCTTCTGGAAGAACAGCACCTCGCAATCGAAAGTGTCCAGGACGTAGCGGTTCTCCTCGGATTGGTTGAGCGCGCCCACCGGGATCCAGCACAGATTGGCCCGCCACAGGCCCACGGCGCACAGCCAGGCCTTGACGTCATTCGTTGCCCACACCGCGCCCTTGGCGCCCGGCTTCAAGCCCCTCGCCAGCAGTCCGTTGGCGATGCGACAGGACGTATCGAACACCTGGTCGAAGCTGGTGGCCACATCGTCCTGGATATACGCCACGCCGTGCGGACTGATCCGCCGGCCTCGATCGAAAAAGTCGATTAGCGCCACGGTCGCGGCCTCAGAGTTTCGTGATCGTTGCCTGAGCGAGCCCGCGCTGCTCGAGGAAGCCCAGCAGGTAGCGATGACCGAATGCCTTGGACGGCGATGCGAAGCCCACGCACTTGGTGTCGTTGTCGATGAGCTTGACAGCCGCCGCCGCCTGCAACGCGCCGGTCGCTATGTACGGAGTCACGCCGTGCACCGTTGCTCGAACCGAGACGAGGTGCCCGCGGCCGATGGCAAAGTCCACCATCCGGTGCGCCGTCGTGCGCTCCCGCGGCGGCATGCTCGGCGTCGTCGAGTTGACGATCTGCTGCAGCACGGCGTCCTGTTGCTCGCGCGATAGCTGCTTGTAATCGGCATCCCACTTCTGTCCCAAGGCGTGAATCTGCTTCATCGCATCGTTGTCATAGAAGCCGACAAAGGAGATGCAGCTTCGGACGCGCGCGTCATGTTCGAAATACAAGGGCAACGACGTGCCGCCCCAGGGCAACGAGAATACCGGCCGGAAGAAGTTCGGATCCACGATTTCCGTGCTGGCGTTGTACTCGTGCTTCACGAGCTGCTTTTCCCACAGATAGCAGGAATCGCAGCGGTATTGCTCGAAGATCGTGGCCGTGGACCCGACGGTGACCCCTGCACCGGCGAAGCGCAAGCCGCGCGTCAGCGTACCGGTCTCGAGCGCATCCACGCCGGGTGTCTCGAGCGCCAGTTCAGCTGCGATCTCGGCGAAGGTGTACATGTAGGCGTTCGAAGGTGAAACCAGCAGTCCCGCCTGGCGGAAGCGCTCGCCGAATTGGTCCCGTACCCGCCGCATGTACAACTGCTCACCGGTCGTGTCCACGTAATGACAGCCGGCATTCAACGCGGCTTCCACCGCGGGAAGCCCAAAATTGACGAAGGGGCCCACGGTGTTGCACACGACCTTCGCGCCTTTGAACGCGCGCGACAGGGATTCCACCGTGTGCTCGGCTTCGATGATTTCGTAAGTGGCCGACTCGAGCCGCACCACCCGCTGCGCCATCATCTCCCTGGTGCGGGCCGCGCTGCGCGCAACGGCCGTGAATGGAATGTTCTGATCGATCAACCAGTCCATGATCAGCATGCCGGTGTAACCGGACCCACCGTAGACAACTACCGGATGCTTGGCCATCTGTTTCGCCCCCCGTGTCAAGTCGCTGTAGAAACCCGATGCGCTTCGCGTCTGGTACGCGCACGTATCGATTCCATCGAATCCTATTTCCCGTGCGGAGCAAGGCTTGCCAGGTAGGTGGCAATCGCCTTGCGGTCATCCGCGGTCAGTCCTTCCGAAATCGCTTTCATCGCGCCCGTGGCGTCCGTGCGCGTGCCAACGGCATACGCCTCGAACTGGGACAGCAGGTAGTCGTAGCCCTGCCCGGCCAGACGTGGGAACTGGTCATGTCCCATCATCACTGGGCCGTGGCAGGCGCCGCAGCCTCGCGCTGAGGCAAGCTGTCCGCCCTTGTCACGCAAGGCGGGGTCCGGCTTGAAGTAAGTGTTCACGCTGGCCTGCTGCCGGGCGAAGTACTCCGACAGGCTCTCGATGTCGTCAACGCTCAGCGACTGGGCGAGCGGACTCATGTTCGGATTGGCGCGTTGTCCGCTGGCAAAGCCGCGCAACTGCGCCGACACGTAGGCCGCCGGCTGCGCCGCGAGGCTCGGGTAGAGTTGATTGACCGCGCTACCTTTCACGCCATGACAGAACGTGCAGGTATCGCTCAGATGCGGCCAAGGTCCACCGTCAGCCTGGTAAGCCGCGTTCGATTCGGTGATGAACTGGCTGAGGCGGTAATACCCCAGAAGGCCCGGTCCATAGAGAAATCCGGCAATGACGGCGACGGCCAACAGGCCGAGCAGCAGCAACTTTTTCATGTGCTCACCTGCGCTTGTCGCAGTGAGTTGAGAAGTTGGAGCGCGCCGCGTCGCCCCGATCGCACGGCGCCATCCATGTAGCCCGCCCAGATGTCAGCGGTCTCGGTCCCCGACCAGATGAGATTCCCGCAAGGCGGACGCAGCGCCTCCCCGTGAGCGCTCCAGAAGCCAGGGGGAATCGCCGACACGCAGGTGAGCGTCCACGGATCCGCCCTGCCCCAGTCCCGGTCGTGGTACGACACCGGCGTCAATGCCTTGGGACCCAGTGCCTGCGCATAGATTTGCGCCTGAAAGTCCCGTGCCTGCTTCAGATCCGAGGGCACGCTGGCGTTGGAGACGAAGGCGTTGATCACCCCAAGCTCTCCCCCGGGAGGAGAGTTGTCCCATGCCCAGAGTACCGGCCCGTTGATTTGCAGGATGTGCCCGTTCAACCCCTTCTCCCGCCAGAACGGCTTGGAATAGACCATGGCCGTCTTGCGTGCCCCCGAATGCGCCGGCCAGGCGCGTTGCAGCGCCGCGCGTCCTTCTGGTAGCGGTGGATCGAATTGAATCTGCTGGCACAACGGCGGACTCAAGGCCATGAGCACGCGCCTGGCTCGCAGCACTCCCTGGTCGGTCTCCAATGTCACGACATCGCGGCCCCAGTCCGTGACCTTGCGCACCGGGCACGACAGGCGCACCTTGTCGCCGAGCTGCTCGGCCATCCGGGTGCTCAAGAGCTGCGAGCCGCCGACGAAGCGTGTCTCCTGCGCGCTGTGCTTGATGGAGTCGAGCTGCGAATAATCGCTGTTGGCCGAATTGATCATCGACAGGAAGTGCAGCAAGCCCATCTTCGCCGGCGCCGCGCCCCCCGAGAGGAGCGTGGTCGTGTTCCAGCCGGACACATCCTCCGGCTTGATGTTCTGCAGCGCAAGCCAGGCGCCCACCGATAGCTGATCGAGTTCCGCGCGCCGCGGCGAGGTCCACGGTGCTCCACAAGGAACATCGCGTGACAGCTCGCTGAGCTTCGCGCCAATCGTCTCGTCCGTGCCGAAGGTTCCCTTCAGGTCGATCTCGACGCGACCCTCGCCGCCGAGGATGACGGTGCTGCCCGCGTAGAACTGCGGGAAAGTATCCACGCTCAGTTCACGCGCCAGATCCGCCACCGCAGTCTGGCCTGGTCCGATCCACTGGCCACCCACCTCGGAGACCTGCCCCTGCCCAAGATCGAAATTGAGGGTTCGCCCGCCCACCCGGTCGCGCGCCTCGAGCACCAGGAAGGACTCGCAGCCCGCCTGGCGCAGGCTTCGGGCCGCGGTCAAGCCCGCGAGCCCCGCGCCCACGATCACGACATCGAGGACCTCATCCGCACGCGTTGCGGATGCCGAGGCAGCGCGCGCCAGATGCGCGCCGAGCCCCGTACCGGCGACTGCCGCGGCTGCGCCTGCGCATTTGAGCCACTGCCGTCGGTGCAGATTGGGAGGGGAGCCATCGGAAGATTTCCTGATCATACGTCGTAGACCTCGCGTTCCTCGGACATCAAGATAGCAAGGCGACCTGTTTTACACAACAAGTGTTATTTTATTGCAGCGCGCTCGAGGGCGCCATAGGCGTAGTAGGTCTGCACGACGAGCCAGGACCAGACCAGCAGCGCGATGTTGAGGAAGTTGAAAAACACGTTGGTCTCCTCCCCCGGGATCTTGTAGAAGTCGTAGATGCAGGCGATGATCAGCGAGGCGATGTTCGCAAGGGTCAGCCACAATGCCTGAGTCCTTTCGCCCACATCCAGCAGCCGCTTGGCGAAATAGCCGAGATACAAGGCGAACACGAGCCACATCAGCAGAAGAAAATACGGCAATGGCCTGGCCATGAACGGCGCCCAGAGCAGTGCCGCCGTTGCCACGGCAGACCCGGCAAAGTAGCTGACGTCAGCGCGGATCGACGGCCTGTAGCCGTGAGTCAGGATCATGAGACCGGCAACGGCGACGATGGGCAAGCCGAAAGCCCGGGAAAAGGCATCGAAGAAGTGCGCGATGTGGAACGAAGGCGGAAACTGCGTCAGGAAGTAGAACAGCGCGTTCGAGGACGACGTGCCGAGAATCATCCACTCGATGCCCACCAGGTAATTGCCCTTCTTGACGAACTTCCAGCCATAAAAGAACCCGGTGGCGGCCAGCGCGAAGGCGGAGAAGCAAAGAAAGAAGGTCCTGAGATCCATGATCGGTCCTCCGAGCGTATGGCCAAGTCACTAGCCTTTTGCGTAATGAGTGTTATCATAAATACATCCAGTGTCCGCTGCAAGCGTCGGGGGAGCCATGAAGAACGATGAAGGATTGCCGCAACGACAACGGCAGCGCCGCCGCTTGCTCCAGGCAGTGGGCGGTGTGGCGGTGAGCGGCAATCTGGCCTGGAGCAGCAGCGCGGCGCCGCAAGCTTCCGCGGGCGCGGCTCACGATGTTTTGGACGTTGCCATCATCGGAGCGGGTCTTGCCGGCCTCACGGCAGCACGCGACCTGCACCTGGCGGGCTGCGAATCCTTCGTCGTCCTGGAAGCCAGGGACCGCGTGGGCGGCCGCACCTACAACCACGATCTGGGCAAGGGGATCGTGTCGGAGGCCGGTGGGCAGTGGATCGGACCCGGGCAGACGGCCATTGCCGACCTCGCACGGGAACTGGGGATCGACATATTCCCCACGTACTACCAGGGAAAGTCCGCGTACCTCGCCGGTGATTCGATCGTGACGGCGGAAGTCCCCAACGGAGGCGGCGAGACCAACTCCGCTCTCGCCGTCAAACTCAACGCCCTTGCCCGCGATGTGCCCAGCGCCGCGCCATGGACGGCCCGCGACGCAGCCGAGCTCGACAAGCTGTCGGTGGGCGACTGGCTGGTGCAACAAGGCGTAAGCAACGAGGACAGGATCGGATTTGATTCCTTCACCACCCTGTCGTTTGGCACGACGCCGGCCGCGCTGGGATTCTTGCAGTACCTGGCCGGAGTCAATTCGGCCGGCTGCCAGGTCGAGATCCTGGAAGCGGTCAAAGGGGGCGCACAGGAGTCGCGCTTCGTGGGCGGGTCGCAGCGCCTGTCCATCACCATGGCAAAGGCGCTGGGAGACAAGGTGCGGCTGTCCTCGCCGGTTCGCCGCATCGTGGGGTGGGATCGGGACGTGGTGGAGTTGCACACGGATTCCGGCGTCATTCGTGCGCGGCAGGTGGTCTGTGCCTTGAACCCGGCGCTGTGCAATCAGATCACCTTTGACCCACCCCTGCCGGAAGGGCGCGCAGAGGTGCAGCGCCACTGGCCGGCCCATGCGCCCATGCGCAAAATTGTGCACGTATACGCAAGCCCCTTCTGGCGCAAGGCGGGACTGAACGCCCAGATCACCCAGGTCGATGGCCCGATCATGTGGTCATTCGACAACTCGCCTCCCGATGGCGCGCTGGGGATCATCGGCGCGTTCGTGAAGCCCGGTTCGCTGCCGCACGAGCCACGGCAGGCGGAGCGGCGGATATCGGAAATCTACGCACGGGTGTTCGGCCCGGAAGCGCTGAAGCCCCTGCAGTTCCACGATCATGACTGGGGCAAGGTCGATCCCTGGACCCTGACCTGCATCGGACCGATTCCTCCCGGGTTCTATACGAGATGGGGACGCTACCTGAACCCCGTGGTCGGGCGGTTGATCTGGTCAGGCACCGAAACCGCCGACATCTGGGCCGGCGCCATGGATGGCGCGGTTCGTTCGGGTCATCGCGCAGCGCTGCAAGCGCTCAACGCCCTGGCTCGCGGCTGAGGAGTGCGCCATGAAACGAGCAACGATCGTAGGCTTCGGCATTGCGGCCGTCGGCGCGATAGCGGCTGGCGCGATCATCGGCCCCGACTGGTGGGCCTATCGCCAATTCACCAAGGCCGTCGAGCATCGCGCCTCGGCATATGAGGCCTCGGGCGGTGCGTGGCCGCAGTTACAGGATTCCTGCTCGCTATGTCACGGCGATAAGGGTCAGCCCGACAACTCCCAATATGCATCGCTGGCGGGCCTGTCCTCCGTGTACCTCGAAGCACAGTTGCGTGCCTTCGCCGACGGCACCCGCCGCAATCCTTACATGGACCCGCAGGCGGCGACCCTGAGCGATCATACGATCAAGGAACTCGCGGACTACTATGCCCGCCAGTCACCCCGGCAGAATGAATCCGTTGCCGATGACGTCGCCCTCCAGCAGCAGGGTGAAACGATCGTCACCTCCGGCGCCTGCGCCAACTGCCACGGGCAAGGATTCATGGGTAGCTCGCAGGGTCCTCGGCTCGCAGGGCAAGGCGCAGGCTACCTGCTCGACCAGCTCCAGGCGTACAAGCGCGGGGAACGACAGGACCCGACGCAGGCCATGAACAGCATCAGCCGCGCGCTCTCGGACGAGCAGATCAAGGCGGCCGCCCACTACCTGGCGGGGCTGACTCCCCGCGCAGCAACCCCAAGCAACTCGTCCTCAACAACGGGAACTCAACCATGAGCACATCAGCAACGAAAAGGCAGTCCATCAACCCGCCGCGGTACCAGCCGATCAGCGATCTCTACCATCTCTCGCAAGTCGTGCGGGTGGGAAACATGATCTGGCTGTCCGGCCAGACCGGCGTGGATGCCACCATGACTCCCGCCAAGGGAGTGGAAGCGCAGTCGCGCCTGGCCTTCCAGCACGTAAAGACGCTTCTCGAAGCGGCCGAGGCCACGATGGCCGACATCGTGGAACTGACGATCTACCACACCGAGATCGGTGCCGAGGTGGAGCAGTTCCTGAAGGTGAAGGATGAGTTCATCCCGGCCCCCTACCCGGCCGTGACGGGCATCCGCGTTGCAGGGCTTGCGCTGCCGGAACTGCTGCTCGAACTGCGGGTCGTTGCGGTGGCGGGATCAGGTCAGGCCTGACTCAAGCAACGAGGCCACCGGCCCTCCTCCCGGCCAGGTATCGGCAGCGCCTCTTCCGGCCCTGACCCTTCCTTTGATATAGATTAACATTTTTGTTAATCTACCTGTATGGGTGCCGCGCTCACACCACTCTCCCCGGAAACCTCTGCCGAATGGGCCGCGGCCGCACAGTTGCGCTTCCTGGACGCGATGATGGCGGATTCGGCCCTGGAAAGCGGTCAGATCGCATTCCACGGAGGCACCTCACTGCATCTGTCCTGGCGTTCTCCCCGCATGTCCGAGGATCTCGATTTCCTGATGGTGAAGAGCGCTGCCGATATCGGCACCATCATGGAGCGCGCGCGCAAGAAAACCGAGGAAGCCTTTCGCGCGGGCGATCCGCGCTTCATCGTGGAGATCAAAGACAAGACGAAGAACCGCGGCCGCATGATCTCCTACCACCTCAGGGTCTCGCATCCGGGTTATCTCGGAAAGAGCCTGATCAAGGTGGAATTCTGGAAAGTCGATGCACGCTATCTCGCCAAATATCCCGTGGCGTTACGTGCCCCGATTCAAACAGGCGATCTGGTGTCGCACATCACTCACCCAGTGCCGGCAGCCACACTCGAAACGGCGTACTGCGACAAACTCACCGCATTCGCCACCCGTCCGTTCCTGAAATGGCGCGACATCTACGATCTGTGGTGGATTGGAACCCAAACGGACGCACGGCTCGAGCTCAGCACCGTCGCGCGGCAATTCCTCCACAACGTATCCGTGTATGACACGATCGAACGGCTGCCGCCCGCTCAGGCCCTGCGAAAGTTTCTAGAGCACAAACCGGCCGACCTGTTGAAGAAGGCCGATCCGGACCTGCGTCGCTGGATGCCCAAGACACTTTGGGCCACGCTGCACCCCGCCGTCACGCGAGAAATGGTGGCGTACGTCCGCTACGCCATTGCCGCCGTGGCGGACGCCATCGAGCAGGGCCGCACTGAAGGCTCTTTGAAGAGAATGCCGTCGTGACCGCGGCCCTCTCGCGATTGCGCGAACTGCCGGACACGTTCACGTTCGCCGCATTTCTCAGATTTACCGGCCTCTCCGCCAATGCGGCAGGTGTGTACCTGCGTCGATGGAAAGTGCGGGGGCTCATCGAGCCTGCTGGCGATCGCGCCGGCATCTACTTCAACAAACTCAAGCTGCCGGTGATCGACGGCTCACATCGGGTGCAGGCGTTGCTGTTCGAATATCCGACGGCCATTCTGTGTGGCGAATCGGTGCTGCATGCGGCCGGGTGGATCACACAAATTCCCGCGCAGCTATCCGTGGCGGTGATGCAGAGGCCCAGTTACGTTTCGCTGAATGGGTTCGTGATTCACGGGCGCCCGCAGTCGTGGTTCGTGAAGGTTCACGATGCGGTGAACGCGAAGAAGAACCCGCCGGTGTATGGACTTCGCGCGTTGCCTCCGGCGCTGGCGCTCGCGGATTTGTTTGCCGATCCGAAGGCGTGGCATCCGGATGCGGATGATCTGGATGTGCCGAAGGGCGAGGTGCGGAAGGTGAAGGCGGCGGCGAAGCTGTTGGGGGTATGGAATCAGAACTTCGCATCGACCGTGATCCCGAAGGTTCGCGGATTGCCAAGGTGATAGTAGTCGTAGCCGAACCCTGACAGGTCGATGGCATAGCGGGTATAGAACTTGTCGAGCAGGTTCTTCCCCCAGATGCCAACGCCGAAGCGGTCGCTGGCCGTTCTGAAGTTCAGCTGCCCGTTAACCAGGCCGTAGCCATGCTGCGCCATGCGCTCGATATTGAACAATTCGAAGTATTGTTTCGAGGTATACGTGCCGTCCAGGCTCAGCGTGAGCCTTCCCGCATCGCTGTGCATGACATCGTAATCGAAGCCCAGCGTCGCGCTGGCATTGGGTGCATTGGGAAGCCGGTTTCCCTCGATGACCACACCGCTGACGGCCCCCTGCTTCACCTTGGTGCTCAACAGGCCCAGACTCGCATTGATCCGCAAACTGTCGATGGGCCGCAGGGCAAGCTCGAATTCAGCACCGAGGATCCGTGACTTCGGAATGTTCACCTCGGTCTGTACCAGTGTCTGGCTGTCGACGTTCAAGGCCTGCTGGTTCTTGTAATCGTAGTAGAACATCGCACCGTTGAACGTCAGCGTCCGGTTCATGAACTGGCTCTTGAAGCCCAGCTCATACGCGTTCACCGTCTCCGGTTCTGCCACGTTCAGCTCCACAGGCGACAGGTAAGCCTGCGAATTGAAGGCATTGGCGCGATAACCGCGGCTGACACTGACATAGAGCAGGTTATCGTTGGCCATCTTGTAATCGATGCCTACCTTGCCCGTCACCGTCCCCTTGCGGAAAGCGATGCCCGTCGTTGCATCGAAATTCACGGGATCACCCGGAATCGTATTGGCGATCGGCGTCCCGTCCGAGGCCAGCAACTGAGCCGTATAGGATGGGATATCCCCGGTATCGCGCGTGTAGCGCAGCCCGCCCCGAAGTATGACGCGCTCGGACAGCTTGAAGTTGACATCACCATAGACCGCCGTGCTCTTGCGGATCTGCCGGTAATCGTTGCGTGAGGTGCAGGCGATGAAGAAAGTCTGCAGGCAGTCGTTCACATCGACGATGCCATCGCCCGTCAGATCGACATCACCGTAGTACGTCAGGTGCGCCTGATAATGGCCGCTTTCGCGGTTGTAGTAGACGCCCGCGATGTAGTTGAGCGGTCCGTCGAAGCTGCTGGCAAGCCGCAGGTCCTGCGAGAACTGGTTGACCTTTCCTCCAACTTCGTCGGAGAGAATGCTCAACGGGCTGCCGTCGCCGTCCTCGTTGAACGATATGTTGCCGTAATCATAGGAGGTTACCGAGGTCAGCGTCAGCTGATCCGATGCCTTCCAATTCGTCGTGAGCGTCGCCCCATAGGTACGATGCGGTGTCTTCGGCGTGAAATTGCTCGCCGTCTCCCACCTTCCCAATGTCGTCGGGAAATAGCTATGCCCGCCGACCAGTTCGTAGACGCCTCCACCTACGCCGAGCGGACCTGGCACCGCATAGACGCCAGGGGAAATCGGATTCTGAAAGCTGGTCGAGAGCCGCAGCAGGAAGTCCAGTCGGTCGCTCGGCTTGTAAAGCAGTGATGCACGAATGCCGAATTCACGCACGGAGCTCATGTCCGACTTCCCCGGCAGCAGGTTCTTGATGTATCCATCCGCCTTGGAATACGTGAACGCGACGCGGGCGGCCAGCTGATCACCCAGCGGAAGCTGCGCCGCGCCTTCGGCGTCAAACCGGCCGTAGTTGCCGTAGCCCAGCTTCAAGTAGCCTTCACTCTTGAAATCCGGCTTGTGACTGATGAAATTGATGGCGCCGCCCGTGGTGTTCTTGCCGTACAAGGTTCCCTGGGGGCCCCGCAACACCTCGACGCGCTCCAGGTCGAACATCCCCACCGGGATCATCGGAAGACTTCCCCTGTAGACCTCGTCGAAGTAGGTTGCCACCGGCCCTTGCTGGTTGGGGCCGTAGTCAACCATCGATATGCCGCGCAGCGAAAAGACGGGGATGCTGTCCCCGCCGACCGTGGACACCTGGAGATTCGGCACCCTGCCGCCCAAGTCAGTTACCTGCCGAAGCCCCTCCTGCGAGAGCGAAGTGCCGCTCAGGACGGAGATGGATACGGGAACGTCCTGCAGTCTTTCCGAACGACGCAGGGCCGTCACGACGATCTCGCCGATCTCACCCGCCGGCGCCTGTCCCGCGTCGGAAGACGACGGACTCTGCTCTCCCCGTGCGGCCAATGCACCGCCCAGAGCGATGAGACAAGTGCCGAACAACAAGCTTTGACCCAATTTACCCATCTTGATTCCCCTGTTGGCGTGTCATTCGAGGATGAAGAGGCGCCGCTTTACGTTTTGCGTAACATGTGTCATCTTAATTGAGGGTCTTTTTCATAGCAAGTGTCATCTTAATTTGCGTGATTCGACGCGGAGGCATCGGGATATGTTGCGAACTGCGCTGATGTTGTTCATTGCGGCGTGCACGCTGATTGAACCGCGTGCGGCAGCCGCTACTGCCGCGCTGCACGATGACGAGTGGCGGCTGATCGGCCGCGATCCTGACCAGCATCACTTCAGCCCGCTGCACCAGATCGATGCATCCAATGTCGGCAAGCTGGCCCTTGCGTGGTATGCGGACATGCCGGTGAAGGACGGCATGGTGGGCGTGCCGCTGGTCGCCGCGGGCAAGGTGTTTCAGTCAGGGCCACTCGGAACCGCGTTCGCGAACGACGTTCGCACCGGCAAGCTGCTCTGGTCTTTCGATGCCCACATCGGTTTCCCGATGAACGTGATCAGTTCTTGGGGAGCGCGCATGTCGCGCGGCTTGGCGTTGTGGAAGGACAGTGTGATCATGGCCACCGGCGACTGCCGGCTCATCGCCCTTGATATGAACTCCGGCGCGAAGCGCTGGGAGGCACAGGCCTGCGATCCAACGCAGTACAAGACCATCACCGGCGCGCCGCGCGTCGGCGGCGGCAAGGTGTTCATCGGCAATTCCAACGGTGATACCGGCATCGGCCGTGGACACGTGGATGCATTCGATGCGGCCACCGGCAAGCACCTGTGGCGCTTCTATACCATCCCCGGCGATCCGGCCAAGGGTTTCGAGAACAAGGCCATGGAGGTCGCGTCCAAAACCTGGGGCAAGGAGTATTGGAAAGGCACCGGCGGCGGATCGGCTTGGGATGCGATCACGTACGATGAGAAACTCAACCTCGTCTACATCGGCGTCGATTCGCCCGTGCCCGCGGTGCCGACCCGGCGCGGCGAAGGTCGGGGCGATGAGCTGTACACCAACTCCATCGTCGCCTTGAAGGCCGATACGGGCGAGTACGTCTGGCACTACCAGGTGACGCCAGACGATGCATGGAATTACTCGGCCGCGATGCACATCATGATCGCGGAACTGCCGATCGACGGAAAGCCCAGGCGCGTGATCCTGCAGGCGCCGAAGAACGGCTTTTTCTACGTACTGGACGCGAAGACAGGCCGGCTGCTCTCCGCCAACAATTTCGTGCCGGTGAACTGGGCCTCGCACATCGACTTGAAGACGGGGCGACCGGTGCAGCTTCCCGATGCGAAGTACTGGCTGAAGGGCCCACAAGGCGCGCTGCTCATGCCCAGCCCCCTGGGTGCTCATGCCTGGCAACCGATGAGCTACAGTCCGCTGACGGGGCTGGTGTACATCCCCGCCATGCAAATGCCGACTCGCGTCCGGCTGGGTTCGAACCTGGTCGGCGCGGCTGAAGTGGATTGGTACACCTCCGTCGGCGACCCGAAGAACTTCAAGGGCACGCTGATCGCCTGGGACCCTTTGACCCAGAAGGAACGCTGGCATCACGATGGCGGCGCGCCGTACAACGGCGGCGTGCTCTCCACTGCCGGGAATCTGGTATTCGAGGGTACGACCACCGGCACCTTCAATGCCTATCGCGCGGACGACGGCCAGAAACTCTGGACCACTTACACGGGTGGATCGGGCGTATTTGCGGCGCCGAGTACAGTCGAGATCGACGGCGAGCAGCTCATCCTGCTACCTGTGGGTTCCGGTACGACCTCGGCAGTGGGCATCATGCCGCTCACCGGCGCAGGCCCCGGCGGCGCGGCACGGCTGCTCGCGTTCAAGCTGAACGGCAAGGTGTCATTGCCGCCGAGCCCGCACGAACTCGAAGCACTACCACAGCCGCCCCGGCCCCGCCCGCCGGCGGAACTGGCACAGAAAGGCTTGCGAGTGTGGAACGACAACGGCTGCGAGGTCTGTCATGGATACGCCGTGATCGGCGGCCATGGCTCGGTGCCCGACCTTCGCCGTGCGACGGCCAACACGCATGACCTGTTCGCGGCCATCGTGCTCGGCGGACTGCGCAAGGACAAGGGCATGCCGATCTTCGCGGAAACCATCGACGCGGAGGGCCTTGCCGCCTTGCAGGCGTACATACTCGAGGCTGCCTGGAAGTCCTATGATGCCCAGCAGGCCAAGAAGTAGGCTTGCGCTCAGTCGCGCGGGTTGAGCACCTCGTACAGCGCGTCGCAGACCGCCACCATGTTGTCGACGCTCCACTGGCGACAGGTCACATGGCGTGCCGGCACGAACGCTGCGTTGCGTTCACGCTTCACTGCCCTGCGGGTACGAGCGACCAATCTGCGGCGTGCACGCCCCGAGGAGTGGCTGCTGATCGAATGGTCGTTATCCGAAGAGAAGCCCGTGCATTACTGGTTATGCACGCTGCCGGCCAACACTGCAATGAAGACGCTCGTTGCGACCAGCCACCCGCGAAAGGCTGGCAGATCGCTTTCAGTCGACAATCTCCCGCCGCTCGCGAGTGGCGCGCGATGGCAGTTCTTGTTGGGTCGACTCAAGAAACCCTTGTACGTCGACTGCGTTTGTCACGACGATCGGCTTTGCCTTGAAGCGCCCGTGTCGGTGCAGCGGGCGCGGACCGCCCGGCCTCCCCCTTGGCCGTAGCCCGCACGACCGCCATCACCCCGTCCTTGAAAGACTGCAGAAGTGATTGGCGTGGCATCACCTTGTTTCCCGTTGCCGAAAATACTGCGGAGCCTTCCATCAGGGCAGCGATTTGAATCGCTCGCCCAAGACATTCCTCATCGCTGAGGTCCGGGCGGACCGCTGCGATATAGGCAGCCAGGCTGGTGGCATGGTGGGAATACGCCTCCTTGAGCAACTCCCCGGCCAACGTATTGTGGGTGCTGAGCGCCCAGAAACCAAAGAAGAACCGTCGGCTGTCCTGATCGAAGGCATCCGCAAGCAGGAAATCGATAACCGCCTCGAGGCGCAGCCCGGGACTCGGCGGTAGGCTACCTACGAGCTCCGCGTAGCGCACGTCATAGCCGGTAATGACGTACTCGAGCATGGCCACCAGGAGGGAATCCATCGTCGGAAAGACATGTTGCACGGAACTCAGGCTGAGGTTTGCCTCCTTCGCCACCCGTCGCAAGCTGAATCCCTCGACGCCTTCCTGAATAAATACCGCGCGCGCCGCGCGCAAAATGGTCTCGGCCTGCTTCGTGCCCTCGTAACGGGTGCGCGAGACGTTAACTGCGTTGAATCTCATCCTTTCTCACTTTGCCGCATAGTGCACCTTGGCGAGCCACCATAGTGCCTGTCGCAGTGCGAGCCGACAATCCTCACTGAACGGTTCGATCGAAATTCTCTCTTGACTGATGCAGTCGACTCACTATAATGTGTCACGTGCATCAGTAATGACGTTCTTCATGCCCTTACCTGCCAGATAGGTGCTTTCGATCATGATGCGTAAGTCACTCCCACTCATACTCTCTACATCTCTGCTCGTCCCTGCCGGTTACTCCAGCGCCAGCCCGTCAAATACGAAGCTCGTGGAGTTCAAGCAGGCGATCCGCAAGCTCTACGACATGAAGGAACACGCCTGGGCCGCGGGCGATGCCAAGACGCTCGTGGAGAAGTTCTATGCGCCGGATGCCGTCGAGGTCGGCGAAGGCGAAGCGCAGCCGACGATCGGAAAAGATCAGCTGCTGGCCGCCTACAAACAATACGTGAAAGACGTCACGGCGGTACGCATCGAGTCCGTGCGCACGTATGTGAACGGCGCGGCAGGCTGGGATTGGGCCAACTTCTACTTCACCCCGAAGCCGGATAAGGCCGCCGAGCATCCCGCATCGCCCGTACGCATTCTGTTGTTGTGGTCGAAGAAGAACGGCCATTGGTTGTGCGAAGGGGGAATGTTCATTACTGGAAAATTCCCTGGTCCGATCTAGCGGCGAAGCGGGCGTGCCTCACAAGAAATCAGAGAGATATCATGACAGCGAGTAAATCAAAGCAGCGCGGTTTGATCACGGTCGGCGTGGCGCTTTCGCTCTACGCATTCGCGGCGACCGCCGCCGCAGCAGCACAGCCGGATTATCGCGCACGCGCCGTTGCGGGCGATCCCAGCGGGGCGAACTGGCTCTTGAACGGCCGTACGTATTCCGACCAGCACTACAGCCCCCTCGCCCAGATCGACAGCGCGAACGTCCGAACTCTCGGAAAGCTCTGGTCTGTCGACATCCCTACAAAAGATGGCCTGTCGGCAACACCTGTAGTGGTGGATGGTGTTGCCTATATAAGCACGTCCTTGTCGGTTGTGTACGCCATGGATGGCGCAACCGGCAAGATCCTCTGGTCATTCGACCCGAAGACCAAGCTGGGCCTGAGTGTGGCCAACAGCTGGACCGCGCGCAGCAACCGCGGCGTCGGAGTGTGGGGCGGCAAAGTGTTCGTAGGCACCGCGGACTGTCGACTGATCGCCATCGATGCCGCCACCGGCAAGCTCGTCTGGCAGACCCAAACTTGTGACTCCACTCAGGAGCAGGGTATCGATGGACCTCCGTTGGTTGCGAACGGCAAAGTCTACATCGGTAACGGCGTATCCGACTTCGGCAATGCGCGCGGTTATCTCGCGGCCTTCAATGCGAGCGATGGCAAGGAAGTGTGGCGCTTCTACACCGTTCCGGACGGGAAACAGCCAGAGTCGCGAGCCCTGCAGATCGCATCCAAGACTTGGGCCACCGGGCGTTCCAAGAACGGCGGCGCCGCGGTGTGGGGCGCCATCGACTACGACCCCGAGCTCAACTCGATCTACTTTGGGACGGACGGCAGCACACCCTTGAACGCGGAAGTGCGCAGTCCCGGAGACGGCGACTGCCTGTTTACCAACTCAATTGTCGCCGTAGATGCAGACACGGGCGAATACAAATGGCACTACCAGGTCGTTCCGCGCGACACCTGGGATTACAACGCCACGATGCCGCTCATGGCGGCCGATCTGGTGATCGGCTCCACGAAACGCAAGGTGCTGATGCAGGCACCAAAGAACGGCTTCTTCTTTGTGATCGACCGCGAAACCGGTAAGTTCATATCCGCTGACAAATACGCGCCCGTCTCGTGGGCGAGCCACTACGATCCCAACACGGGGCGGCCGGTGGAGAACCCCGGCGCTCGCTACTACAAGAATGCTGATGGCCGAGCCGTGGTCTCCCCGGGTACGTGGGGAGCTCACAACTGGCAAGCCATGAGCATGAATCCGGCCACGGGACTGGTGTACTTCAGCACCTGGGACATTCCCGCCACGTATACATACAACCCGAAGGCGGGTATCGCAGACGTATCGATAGAATTCTACACAGCGGGAACTGATGCCGCCTCAATCCGGGGTCGAGGAAGTCTGATTGCGTGGGATCCCGTCCGGGGGGAAGTGCGGTGGAAAGTCCCGCAGGCGGTTCCGATCAACGGCGGCACACTTGCAACGGCCGGGAACCTCGTATTTCACGGCACCGGAACCGGACTCCTGAATGCTTACACGGCTGACGATGGCCAGCGTCTGTGGTCTTGGAAGACAGGCTCCACGATACAGGCGGCGCCGATTACCTACAGCATAGCCGGCAAGCAAATCATACTGGCCGCGGTCGGTGCGCCGGCAATAGTCAGAAATACTTTGCCGGCCTACGGCGCCCGCACCGGGGCGCGCGGGCCCAGTCGTCTGATCGCATTCGCACTCGGCGCGCCCCAAGAACAGGACGCTGAGGGGACAGCATCGGTAGCCGCGCCGATAGCAACACCGCCTGACCTGAAGGCGACGCCAGAGATCGTCGCCAATGGAGCGAATCTCTTCAGCGGCAACGGATGCATGCTTTGCCACGGCGCCCAGGCCGACACCATCGGAGGGAGCGTGCCGGACCTGCGTCGGTCCCCGATTCTGCAGTCCAAGGAAGCCTGGTATCAGGTCGTCGTGAACGGAGCGAAGCGCTTCGGCGGAATGATGCCGTTTGAAGGGTTGACCGAAGCGGAGGCTGAAGCCCTTCGAGCCTATGTCGCAGTACAGGCCTGGCAGGAATACAACTCGATACATCACTGAAAATCACGATGGCTCCTCCGTCAGGGAGACGCTCGACCCGAAGGGGCGGCCGACCGAACTATGTTTGTGGAGAAGGGGATGAAAAAGGCACTTCTGGTGTTCGGCCTCGCGGCCGGTGCGCTGACGAACACGGGGACGGCCGCCCTGGCGGCGGAACCGGAGTCCGGCAGCGTGAAGCTCGATGAGATCGTCGTCACCGCGCAACGGCGCGAACAGAATCTGCAGGACGTGGGCACCTCGGTCACCGCCTTCGATGCACGCGAACTCGGGCGTCTCGGTGTCAAGGACGTCACCGACATCGCCGGCCAGGTCCCGGGGCTGCAGTTCAACCAGTACGGCGCGACGGTGACCATGTACAACCTGCGCGGCGTCTCGCAGAACGATTTCAGCGATCACCAGGAAGCCCCGGTCGCCGTGTACGCGGACGATGCCTACATCGCCTCCACCGGCGCCCTCGCAGGCTCCATGTACGACCTGCAGCGGGTCGAAGTGCTGCGCGGGCCGCAGGGAACACTGTTCGGCCGCAACGCCACCGGCGGACTGATCCACTACATCAGCAACCGGCCTACCGATTCCACCAACGGCTATCTGAACCTGACCGGTGGCAATTTCGGGACCTTCCAGTCCGAGGGCGCCTTCAACCTGCCGTTGAGCGACAAGGTTGCGGCGCGGCTGTCCTTCTCCACCTCGAAGCACAACGGCTTCATCACCAACCGCATCGGGCCCGCGATCAACGACCAGAAGCAGTACGCGGGGCGCCTGCAGTTGCGCATCAAGCCCTCGGAGGCCGGCGAGATCTTCATCAAGCTGCACGCCCTGACCAACGACAACGAAACCGCGGGCAACTACTCCTTCGCAACTTCCGTGCCGGCGGCGGATGGCACGTTCCGCGGCGAATTCGCGCCCCCGGGCACACCGGCCCCGTTCAGCAACTACTTCAACCCGAGCGGCGATGTCTTCAACCAGGCCGAGGACCGGCGCGGCATCTTCAACCGCACCCTGTGGGGCGGCAACGTGCACGTGACGTGGAATTTCGAGCATTTCACGCTGACCTCGGTCACCGATTACCTGTCCATGCAGAAGCGCTACGGCGAGGACTCGGACGTCTCGCCGGTGTTCGTGTTCAACTACGACACCTTCCAGCACTATCACCAGTTCTCGCAGGAACTGCGCCTGAACGGCGAAGCGGGTGCCTTGCGCTGGATCGGCGGGCTCTACTACATCGACTACACCGCGAAGGACCGGGGCATCACCAATCTGATCCAGCCGTTTGGCCTCGGTGATGCGCAGTTCACGCTCAAGACTCGCTCGCCCGCCCTGTTCGGACAGGTCGAGTACCAGCTCAACCCGCAGTGGACCCTGATCGGCGGTGCGCGCTTCACCAAGGACGACAAGAAGTTCGACGATGTGTATTACTGCGAAACCTGCCCGACGCCCGACACGATCAACCTGCATTACTACTCGCCGGCCTATCCCAGCGCGAAGAAGAACTTCAATATCGTGACCTGGAAGGCCGAGGCCGATTTCAAGCCCTCGGATGGCCTGATGCTGTACGGCAGCGTCAGTCGCGGCGCCAAGGGAGGCGGCTGGTCCGCGCCGACTTCGGGTCCCATCTTCGACACCAACACGTTGCCTTACGACCAGGAGCGGCTGACCAGCTACGAGGTCGGCTGGAAGTCCACGTTCCTGGATGGCGCAGCAAGACTCAACGGCGCCGTGTTCTATTACGACTACAAGAACTACCAGGGCTTCTTCCTGAACGTGGCTACGCAGATCGTGGAGAACAAGGACGCCAAGGTGAAGGGAGGCGAACTGGAGTTCGCGCTCGCCCCGGTCAAGGGACTGCACCTGCAACTGGGACTTTCCTATCTGCACACCGAAGTGTTCGATGTGCCCACGCCGCTGGCGAGCTTCGTGCCGCCCGATACGCCGGGTGCGTTCATCACGGCAGAGATGCCCCAGGCGCCCCGCTTGAGTCTCAACGCCGCGGTCAACTACGAGTGGCAGGCACCGGGCGGCATGATGTCGGTGGGGGTGGACGGCAAGTGGAACAAGCGGCAGTACCTTGAACTGGTCAATGCGCCGGTGGACCTCGAGCCTGCCTACGCGGTGGCGAACGCGCGGCTGGGCTATCGCACCGATGACGGGCATTGGGACGTGGGTGCCTTCGTGCGCAACCTCACGGACAAGCGCTATCGCATCTACAACCTGGATCTCGCCGCGTTCATCGGCATGAACCCGGCCGTGTATGGCGCACCGCGCACCTATGGAGTCAGCCTCGCCTACCACTGGGGCACATGAGCCAGGACCTCAACGCGGGAGCGCTGAGCTGGCCCAAGGTCGCGGCGATGGGCGTCGCGATCGCGATTTCGGGTAATTTCGTCGGCTGGAACTACGGCTTGGGCGTGGGCGGCTGGGGCGGCATGACCACCGCGGCGCTGGCGATGGTCGTGCTGTTCTGGCGGTAGGAAATTCAAACCGCCTGTGCAGCACAGTCTACTTCGCCGAATGGGCCTGATGTCGGGACCGAGCCTACCCTCGCCCGCCCTCGCCCACCGGTGGGGCGACCGGGCAGCAGCCGCAGGACCGCCTGCCCCGGCGGTGCCCGCGCACCGAGCGGCAGCTCGCACCTGGTACCGATCGGGAGCGCTCTTCTCCAGGTGCGCGAGGATCTTGGCGATGACCTGCGGCTCCTCGATGGCTGTGCGGAGCGAACACCCCATGAAACCTCGTCAAGTGCATCCGCGGTGGCGGCACCAGCGCCGCCAGCCTCGCCATCAGATCCAGCGGCTCCAGCACGATGTGCGTATTCCGGACCATGTTGACCGCTGATTCCGTTTGAACGTGACCGGTTGTTCCGACCGAACGTGACCGCCGATTCTGATTAAAGGTGACCGATTTTCGGCTTCGGCCGGAATCCTCGGTCACGATCCCGGAATCCTCGGTCAGGTTCGTC
>WBZN01000089.1_pt1 | contig 141275 bp, 128 predicted proteins | sample 5204281 | NCBI WGS metagenome assembly WBZN01 (sample SAMN12344347, study PRJNA552823) | activated sludge metagenome | biome: Activated sludge suspended growth; feature: Nitrification reactor; material: Wastewater; isolation source: activated sludge from nitrification reactor of wastewater...
CCGAGCGAACCATCAATGGCCTGTGGACCGCCATCGGCCGCCTCGTCGACGCCTTCACGCCCACAGAATGCGCAAACTTCTTCGCCGCCGCAGGCTATGACGCAATATGATCGGAAACCGCTCTAGTAGCCTGCTGAAAAAGGCGCGTTGTGATCGGTTACGGGTTCGGCGTCGCCGTAATTTGATCGGTCGAACCGCGCGTTGTGATGGCGCGGCGGCTTGACGATCACCGCTGCCAATCACGTCGTTCATCTCAGCCGCTGGTGGAATCCGGCTGTCGAGGATCAATGCAACGATCGCGTCTACCGCATCGGGCAGGACCGCGACGTGACGATCCACATTCCGATGGCGCGTCATCCGGTCTTTGGCGACGCCTCCTTCGACCACACGCTCGACAGGCTCCTCGCCATCAAGCGAAACCTGTCGCGCGACATGCTCGCGCCTCCAGTTCAAACCAACGACATGGACCGCATCTTTGGCGCGACGATCGAGGGAAAAGAGCTATGAAATAAACATCCCTGTCGTCTCCGATTTTTCGGCATTCCGCCTGCCAAGTTTGCGATTTAAGAAGGTACATTCGATGCGGAAGGGCAGCCAACCGATCGCATTATCGAAATGCGACGGCGCTCCGGTCTGATCACCCCAGTCCCCAAGCCGAAAAAGCAGCGCCAGGCTCGCGGCCAAGCCCACTCCATTATTCCTTGCCTCATAACATGTTGAAATTACACGCGAAAAAAATTTTCGGAGCTCGCTATCCCGTCAGCCAATCCGTCAAAAAATCGCGCTACTGAAAACATTGGCTTTTTCGGTCGCTTTCGCGAAATGCACCTTCCACCATCTATCGCCGGACACGGCCAAGAAGCGTCGCCGAACGATGATCAGGCCCGCCCCGCCGTCTGTACGCTGCACTACGACGTGCGAGTGCCAGCCTGTCGTTGGCTATACCGTCATCGCGGACCAATTCCGATAACCTCCTCAAAGATTCAGGTCCCGCACGGCGACGAACGCCCGGTTCGTCTCAGCGGCACGGCGTTCCTTGGCTTCCAAAACCGCTATCAATGAGACCTTGCGCGAGAGCACCTCATAGAGGTCCAGCCCGTCAGCACATATGAGGTTGGTCTGTCGTCCACGCGAGAACGCCTCCAGCCCGTCGGCCGTAAAGCCGGAATTGCTAACGAACAGGCCGCGCGACCAGGACGCCTTCCCACCGACCTTGCCCGAAAAGGTCATCAGGTCGGCAAAGCCGATCTGAGGCCCGTGCCATTTCGCTTCAACCAAGTAAGTTTGACCGTGCAGCTTGAAACTGCCGTCGATCTGCTCGCCGACGAGCCGGAAAGAGCCACGTGGCGCGAGCCCGAAGCCGGCGAACAGCTCGTTGAGAAAGCCCTCGAACCGCAAGCCTCGTGCCTGCGGATCGAGCTTGGTGATCTCGATAAGGAGCGCGGCAAGTTCCTGCGCCTTCTCCGCGCTCAGCGTCGACGACGCTTGCGGCGCAGGCTCTGCCGCCTTCGGCGAGCCGAAGCTGCGATGAATGCGAGGCGCGGATGGAGGAGGCCGAGGGCAGATAGTCTATGATGTCGTTTCGTGAAGCCCAAGCAGTCGAAGATAACTCATTGCGCCAAGAGCGGGCGAATGAGGTGCCCCATATCGTCGTAGAAGTCACGTGACGACTCCTAATCTAGCAACATTGTAAGCTTCATGCTACACAACCTGGAGATCCGTAGCACGAAGAAGGCAGGCTAGTGGATAAAATCTGACGGTTGAGTCCGTATTGGGATTCCCGCGGATTGTTGCGCGTGCGAGTCTGCGGCATGCGCACGGGAATATCCATCGTAGTATCAGTTTCTGACCGCCGCCGGCTCGAAGCCCTCGTCAGGGACCGCAACGCCGCCCAAAAACATGCGTGGCGAGCGGAAATCATTCTGCTCACCGCCGATGGCGTCGGCACGAACGAGATCATGCGGCGAACTGGCAAGTCCAAGACCTGCGTCTGGCGCTGGCAGGAGCGGTTCATGCAGGAAGGCTTCGGCGGACTGCTTCGCGACAAGACGCGGCCCTCGCGGATCGAGCCTCTTGGCGCCGACGTCGCCGAACGGATCGTCGCGCTGACGCTGAAAGACCCGCCGACTGAAGCGACGCACTGGACCGGGGCGATGATGGCGAAGGCCGCTGGCGTCTCCGTCAGCTCCGTCCAGCGCATCTGGCGCGCGCACGGCCTCCAGCCGCACCGGGTTCGCCAGTTCAAGCTCTCCAACGATCCAAAGTTCGTCGACAAGCTGCGCGACGTCGTCGGGCTTTACGTCGATCCCCCGGCGCATGCGATCGTTCTGTCGGTCGATGAGAAAAGCCAAATCCAGGTGCTTGACCGTACCCAGCCGGGTCTGCCGCTGAAGAAGGGCCGCGCCGGAACCATGACCCACGATTACAAGCGACACGGCACAACGACGCTGTTCGCCGCGCTGAACGTTCTCGACGGCAAGGTGATCGGCCGCAACATGCAGCGTCATCGGCATCAGGAGTTCATCCGCTTCCTCAACGCCATCGAGGCGGAAGTTCCGGCCGGAAAGGTTGTCCACGTGATCCTCGACAACTACGCCGCCCATAAGCATCCCAAGGTGCGCCAATGGCTCGACAGACATCCCCGCTGGACGTTCCATTTCACGCCCACTTCCGCCTCATGGCTCAACGCTGTCGAAGGCTTCTTCGTCATCCTCACAAAGCGCAGGCTGAAGCGCGGCGTTTTCCGCTCGGTCGTCGATCTCCAGGCCGCAATCAACCGATTCCTCGCCGAGCATAACCAGCAATCGAAGCCCTTCACATGGACCGCCGACCCGGACAAAATCATCGCCGCCGTCAGGCGCGGGCACCAAGCGTTAGATTCGATCCGCTAGCGAGGATCGCGCGCTCGACACTTAACGCGTCTGTCAGGGCCGTGAGCATTGGGCCAGTGGCGCCGGTGATATTAGGTAGGGTAATGGCCGATGTGGCCGACGCGGCAGAGGGGACGATCGAGGACGAAGTCATTAACCCGCGCACTCCTTCCTGCGTTTCCACAAGACGTACCCACAACCGCGAATTTCCGATTTCCGCTTACCGTGCGCTTACCAAAACAAATCTTCGCCAGGGTCGGGGCTTTAATTTCTTCGTAAGTCATTGATTATATTGGTGCCGCAAGAGGGATTCGAACCCCCGACCCCCTCATTACGAATGAGGTGCTCTACCAGCTGAGCTATTGCGGCTGAACCTGGTCGTCGACGGCGCTGGCGTCGCCGCCACCTCCATAGCGACATGCGCGTTCTCGCGCAACCTCTTCGCCGATCACGACGCTTGCTTGGGAGCCTCGCCCCCGACACCGGCTTTCGGCTTGACGTCGAAGAGTTGGGAGAGCGTCCACGGTTTCTCCTTGACCTCCGCAAGCGGCTCGGCCGCAGCCGAGGGCGCTCCCGAAGGCGCGGACGCCTCCGCCGAAGCCGCGGCGCCGTCGGCGGAGGCCGGCCGCGCGTCAAGAGAGGCGCCTAACTTCGCAGTCTCCGCGGAAACGGCGGGCGTCGTCTGGCTGCTCGGCGCCTCGTCGATCAGCAGAGGCGGAGCCGGCGGGAGGATTTGGGCGAAAACCGCTTCTTCGACGGCGTCGGGCGAGCTCAGCCGCTCGAACGGCTTTTGCCAGACGAAAGCGTCGAGCCGGCCAGTGACCGGCGAGATCGGGCGCCAGTGACCAGAGGTCACGCCATCCGCCACCCATGTCGGATCGCTCGGCGCATGCGAGGCCCGTGTCAGCCATTCGCGCACATAGCCCGCCGCGCCGTGCTGCTTGTCTTCGAGCTCGGCCATGACCCGGCACATGCTCGCAGTCGGACGCTCCGGCCCTTCGATCAGGGACTGCATCGCGTCGCGCGCGGCCTGATACTCGCCCGCCTCGATCGCCGCTTCAGCGACCATCGTCTTGCTTTCGGCAGCGCGCGGGGCGAGGCGCGCCAATGAAAGCGCCCGCGTCAGCCGGTCGGCGCTGGATTCGTCCGGATAAAGGCCGAGATAGACCTTCGCCAGATCGGGGTGGGGAGTGGCGGCCCAGGAGGATTCGATCAGTTTGGCCGCCTTGCGAACCTCGCCCGCCTCGGCCTGGAGCCGGGCGGCGAGAGCGACAGCGGGAACCAGGGTCGGCGCCCGCTTCAGGGCCGCGCGCGCGAGCGCCTGCGCCTCCACAGGCTGCGTGCCGGCTTTTTCGATGGCGACGGCGGTTTCGAGCACCGCACGCTCGCGTTCGCGGACCGTCTTGTCGATCTGCTTCGCCTCGGCGCCACTTTCGAGCAGCGCCAGAGCGCCGCGCCAGTCGCCCGCCGCGACCTTATGGTCGAAATTCGCCTTCGCCGCCCAAGGAAGCGGGGCGATCTCATGCGCCGCGTCGGCATAGCGCTGCGCCTTTTCTGCGTCGCCCCGGCGCTGCGCTTCGACATGAAGCCCGCGCAGGCCGAGAAGGCGCATGTCCTTGCGCTTCGCCATATCCTGGAAAGTCGCCTCGGCCTGGCTGCTCTCGCCGGAAAGCTGCGCCGCCTGCGCCTTGAGCAACAGCGCCAGAGGCTCGTTGCGAAGCAGCCGCTGCGCCTCGGCGGCCGCCTTGCGCGCGACTCGAACGTCGCCCGCTCCGACGGCGATCATGCCTCGCGATAGCGCGGCGTAGCCCTTTTCACGCCGCTGCCCGCGGGTCGCGATCGCCATCAGCGACGGCAGCTTGAAGATGAATCGAATGAGGGACCAGATTGCGACAAGAAGCGCCGCGGCGACCAACACGGCTCCGATTCCGACGAGAACGGAGGTCTCGATGCGGTAACCCTGCCAGTTGAGGACGAGTTCGCCCGGCCGGTCGACCAGCCAGGCCTCGCCGAGAGCCAGCGCGATCAGAACGGCGAAGAACAGGAGGACCCGGATCATGTGTTTCCTGTCAAATGCTCGGCTCGGGGCATCGCCCGGATTTAAGACTTGGTCTTGCTCAGCGCCGTCACGGCGTCCGCTTCGATTGCGCTCGCGGCGGCGAGAGCGTCAAGACGCGTCTTCGCAGCCTCGCCCCATTTCGCCGATCGGGCTTTTGCCTCCTCGGGAAGTTGCGACCAGATGGCGTAGGCCTTGGCGACGTCCATCCGCGCAAGCGCGTGTTCGATGGCGGCGACGCGACCCGGAACGTCCGTATCTTTCGGATCGCCGGAGCGGTGGATGCGGACGAGATTCGAGGCGTCGCGCACGAGCCGATCCAGAATGCCGTCGTCATGCTTCGGCGGCTCAGGCGCGTCGAGGGCCGGCGCAACGGTCGAAAACTGTTCCGCAAGATCGCCGATGCTGGCGACGCCAGTTTTCGCCGACGCGCGCAGCGGCGCGAGCTTGGCCGGATCGGCGCCGAGAGTTTCCAGAGCCGCGACATCGTCGGAGAAGGGTTCGCCGCGAGAGATATGCTGAACCAGGCTCGCCGCGACGAGGCCTTTCGAGTGGGCCGCCGACAAGGCGAGCGCATTTTGCTCCGCCGCAGCCCGTTCCTGCTCGGCGCGGACATCGACCTTGGGCGCTGCGAGGGTTGTCTGGAGCGCGCCGAGCCTCTTCTCAAAAGCATCGATCCTCGATTCGATCGGCGCAAGATTCGGCGTCGCGACCGCGCGGCTCTCCGGAGCAGGTTGCGGCGCCGCTGCCGGCCGCGCCGCCATGGCGCTGCGCAGATCGTCGATCGCAGCTCCGGTCGCCGTGGCCGCCTTGCCGGCATTGCTTTCGGCCGCGGCAAGACGCGTCTCGAGAGCGGCGATGGCCGACGTCGAAGCGTCGCTTTTATGTTCGAGCTCGGCGGCGCGGGCGTTCAACTGATCGAGTCGGTCGCTGGACTCGGAGCCTTGCGCGGCCTCGAGATAGCGCAACGCGAGGGCTCCGCCAAATCCGGCGAGAGCTCCGAGAACGAGCGCCGCGGCGAGAACCGGAGCCCGCGACGGCGGCTTTGACGCCGGGGGATTTGGCTCGGGGGAATTGGCCGCGGCCGTGACCGCGGCCTGGGCAGGTTCGGTCAAATGGGGCATTTCAGTCTCAGAGGACTGGGCAGCCGCCTCCGTCGCGTCGTCCATTGCCGCGGCCTCTCCGGGCGGATTCGGCGTTTCGCCGGCTGCGGCCGCCGCTCGAAAAAGCTCGTCCTTGTCGTCAGCCATCCCACGTCCTCGATCTTTGGCCTTTTTGTAGAGCAATGCCTGCCGAACCGCAACGACCAAGGGTTGGCGGACGCATGATGATGGGACGAAGCGGCCGCCTCGGCGCTGCGCGGGCCTCGTTCGCCGGCGGAGTCCTCCGGAAATTTACTGGTATTTACACCGGCGCCGACCCGTGCTAGTATTCGGTTTATATATCCCAATTCTGTTTTCTGAGCCTTAGCAACTGACGCGTCGCACGAACCTGCCCGGAACGCGAAGTCCAGGCCATGTTTTCGCCAGTTCCGGCTCCATCTGTCCCGCGTCTGCGCGAATGGCGCTGGCTCGGCAATGATAAATAACGGTAAGAAACAGTTACATCGTATTGACACATTTTGAGTTAATTTCCCGCCATGCTTCCGGTCAGGTCGCCCACAGGCATGGCGGTCATTTGTCCATTAAAAACAAAGGGAGAGGAACATGCTCGATGGGAACAGCGCACGGTCTTCAGGAAGGAAAAATAGAAGCGGCCTTTGGCCTTGGCGGTTTTGTCTTAGCGCTCACGCCGCACTTTTCTGCCTGACGGGAGGCGTGGCTGTCGCCGCGCCTGTCGTCATCACCGCGCCATTTTCGGCCAACCCCGGCGATTTCATCACATTGCAGGGCTCGGGCTTTGGAGCGGCTCCCCGCGTCTTCATCCAGCCGGTCAATTCGGCGACAGTCGAGGCGCCGGTGACGCAAGGGCAGGACAACATCATTGCGGTGAGGATCCCGGCCGGCCTACCGTTCAGCGCCTACAAGGTTCAGGTCTATGACGGAAAGGACTGGAGCGCCGTAACCACCATCAATGCGCCCCAGCCGCATCAATTCGGCAACGCGGACATCGCCCCCGGGCAAGCCACCCGCATTTACGGCCGCAATCTCTATTTCAGCGGCGCGACGCCCAGCGTCACACTTGTCGACATCGCGACCAACGATCAATTACAGGCGACGATTCCGGACAACGCAAGCCAGTCGTTATTCATCACCTACATCCCGCCCTCGGGCGTCATACCCGGACACCTCTATAAAGCCGTCGTCTCCAACGGCTACGCCTCCGCCACCACAGACGATACGACGGTCGGGCATGCCGCCGGAAACGACTATTTCCAGGTTGGGGAGCCGTGGGCTTTCGATTTTGTCACGACCGTCCACAACGTCATGACTGATCCGAGCCTGACCTTGCATCCGGTCGGCGACGGCGTCGTCAATGACGCTCCCGCGATTCAAGCTGCGGTCGACACCGTCTGGAAAACTGGCGGCGGCATCGTCTACTTGCCCGCCGGAACCTATAATCTGGGAACGACAGGCGTCGACATCCGTCCCGGAACCGTCCTCCAAGGCCATAGCGCCGCGGATACTACGATCATTTACGGACCGACGACGCAGCAGGGTTCATCATTCTCGATGAACGGCGTCGAGGTGCCGGACTATGCGTCGATGACGGGAATCGCCGATCTCACGATTCGCAACGCCGACACCGCGAGTCAGAAAGTCTCTAATTTCGGCACGAGAGGCGGCACGATCAGCAAATTCTTCATCAAGCGAGTCAATTGGGATCTCGGCTCGGGAGCGCCGATCAGCTTGAGAGGCGACCGTATCTCCATTTCCAATTCAAACTTTCAGCAGGCGATCAATTATCAGGGCGGCGACGCGACAACCGGAGGGTTGGGTCCATTCCGTATCGTTCCAGTCACCAACTTCGCTTTTAACGCCAACAGCGTCAAATGGGCGACGCACGAGACCCTTATCGACCTGGCCACCAACGCGGTGATCACGAGCAATCACTTCACGCGCAGCGCGAGCGATACGGTGATAGCGACGCGGGCCGCTGGAACTTTTGTCAATACGGGAAAGCCGGTCGCTGTTGGAGACGTGATCAGCCGCAAGCTGGGGCGTCCCTTGGCGATGGAGTTCGGCAAGAACATCGTCCTTTATGGGAATACTTTTGATGTCTCGGACGGGGTGCTGAAAAACAATCTCAACGATGGAGAAACGCTCCTCAACGAATCGCGGGGCCGCGAGGACACTGGCGTCGTCACGAGCGCCGACAGCACAAGCGTGAGCGCCGACGGCAAATGCAGCGGAACCTGCACCTGGGTTTATTATCCAAACTCGATTGTGTTCATCGTCAGCGGCGCCGGAACCGGGCAGTGGAGACACATCACCCAGAAAACGGGCAACACCTTCACGGTGGATCGGCCCTGGGATGTCATTCCGGCGTCGGGAGATCACTTCGCAATGGCCGTTCCGTCGTTTGAAAATGCGATCATCGGCGCCAACGTCATGTCGGACAACGCCCAAGGAATTGTCTTGTGGGGCGGCGCCTTCCTGAACGTCATCATCAGTGGCAACCAGCTGACAAACAACAACGGGATCAGCGTGCATCCAAGGGTCACAAATGTCACCTACTCGGCAGCCCAGAGCACCTTCTCGGTAGCCAAGAACATAGAGATCAAGTCCAATATCGTGACAGACACGAATTCATCCTCGACCGCGCATATCAATGTTGGTCAAGCCTTGCTTTATGGCAACGGATTTTGGGGCGCAGGCGAGATAGGAACGGAAGTGCGCGGTAACCAGGTCAACGCTCGCGCCGCAACCTATCCCTATCTTTATCAAAGCGGATACCAAAGCCCGGTTTATTATCAAAGTCCGACTCCATACGTGGAAGCGGGCGGGTCGACTTTGCTTGGAACGGTCTTCCAGGGAAATTCCTGCACCAACTGCCCGATCGCCTTTTCGATCGACACGGGCGATCTCTATACGATCATATGGAATAATTCGATCAACACGTCGCCTGGCGTGTCGTCGACGCCGGTCAAGGACGTCCCGCTCTCCAAGACCACCACAGTGAAGTCCGTCGGAACGATTTTCGGTCACGACTGAGTCGAACGCGATCAGTGAGGCTTGCCTGGCGTCAGCGCTAGGCAAGCCTTTCGTGTTTTTATCTGGTCAGTCCCTCGGGCTTGCTGCTCGCAACTTGTCCGGCTGCCGGTTTGATGAAGGCGTTACGTCGAAAACAGCTTGTGGCTTTCGGCGTCATATCTTTGAGCGCGCCGGACAGACGAGCACGAAAAATAATGACCTCGGTTCAGCGAAAGGAGGCGTCGCATGATCGCCGGGGACGCCGCTCCCGGGAGCGAGGCGGCCGACGCGGCGTTGAAGCAGGCGATCGCCGAGCTTCAGGACGGTCGAACCGCCGACGCCTTCGGCCGCATTGGCCGATTGGCCGCGCATGACCAACAAAGTCCCGAGAAATCGACCCTCATCGGCCTGATCTATCTGAGCGCGGGCGACAATGATACGGCGCTCGTTTGGTTCGATCGGGCGCTCCGGCTCGATCCCGCTCATGCACAAGCCTGGCTTCATCGCGGCTCGGCCCTGCAGCAGCTTGGCCAAGCCGAGGCCCTTGCCTGCTATAACGAGTGTCTGCGTCTCGGCCTTCAAGAACCGACGCTTTTCTATAATCGCGGCAATCTGCTGCGCGAGGCAGGCCGGCTCGATGACGCCATCGCGTCCTATGATATGGCGCTCCGGCTGAAGCCAGCCTACCCCGACGCGTTGCGGGCGGGCGCCCGCATTCTGCGTGAACTCGGCCATAGCGCGGGCGCGCTTGAATTCCTCGACGAGGCCATCCGCCTGCGGCCGGATTTCGTCGAAGCTCTGCTCGATCGGGGCGACCTTTTGCAAGGCTGCGAGCGATGGGGGGAAGCGCTCGCTTCCTACACGCTGCTTCTGGCGTCCGCCCCGGACAACGGCGCCGCCTTGAACAACCGGGCCGCAGCTTTTCTGTCGCTGTGCCGATAGGCCGAAGCGGAAGCGGATCTCGATGCGGCTCTGCGCGTCGACCCCGAATCGGCGCAGGCCTGGAACAACCGCGGCAATCTCATGCTGGCGCTGCGCCGGCCGAAGGCCGCGCTTGCCGCCTATCAGCGTGCGCTTGCGGTGCGCTCGGGCTATCTCGAAGCGCGGATCGGCGGCGCGGCGGCGAAAAAGCAACTCGGTCGGTTGGACGAAGCCTTGCGCGACCTGGATGCGGTTCTGGCCTTGCGGCCGGAGTCAGACCACGCAAGGAACAATAAGGCGGCCCTCCTCCTCTCACGCGGGGATTTCGTGCACGGCTGGGACCTTTATGAATCGCGCTGGATCGCAAACGGGACTCCAAAGCATGCGCTGAAGCTCTCGACGCCCGAGTGGGAAGGGCAGGCGCTCGCCGGCAAACGCATCGTCGTTTTCGACGAGCAAGGTTTTGGCGACTCTATTCAGTTCGTTCGCTTCTGCCTCGAACTCGCCGAACTCGGCGCCGATGTGACCTTCTTCTGCCGCGCGCGCCTGCATCGGCTTTTTGCAAGCCTGCCGCGCAAAAATGGGACGCCGATCCGCCTCATCGACCGTCTCGAATCCCGTGATCTCGAAGGCGGCCGATTCGATTATCAAATCGCTCTTTGCAGCCTGCCGCGGGCATTGAGGACGCGATTGGAGACGATCCCGGCGCGCACGCCCTATCTCGCCGCCGAGGCGCCGCTCGTCGAGAAATGGGCGGCGCGGCTCGGACCCCAAGGCTTCAAGATCGGCGTCTGCTGGCGCGGCAGCGCCAATCCGAAAGCCGACGGCGGACGAGCCGCGCCGCTCGAAGCCCTTTCGCCGCTCGCCGCCGAGGGCGTGCGGCTGATCAGCCTGCAGATGCCGGACCGCGCGGCCGGCGAGACTCGCGACGTTCCGTGGCTCGAACGATTGGGCGCCGAATTCGACGCCGGCCCAGACGCTTTCGTCGACACAGCGGCCGTGATGCAGCATCTCGACGTGATCGTCACTTGCGATACCTCCGTCGCTCATCTCGCAGGCGCTCTCGGGCGCCCCGTCATCGTTCTGTTGCCGGCCGTTGCGGACTGGCGTTGGCTGCTCGACCGGGAGGATTGCCCCTGGTATCCCTCGATGCGTCTTGTTCGGCAAAGGATCGCGGGCGAATGGGCCGGTCCCGTCGCACGCGTCCGAGAGATGCTTGGCCACGCCTCTGGCCCAGGATTTGGCAAGCTGTAGAGCATCGGCGCGGCGCCCGTTTCGCTGTCCTCAGGCTCTGCCAGCGCAAGCGGAACTGGCGCCTGCCGAGCGACTGTTGTCGGCGCCGCGGCGGGCCCGGACGCGACAAAACTTGGCCGGCGAGCCCGGACTTCGATCTCAGGCGCGCCTCAGGACGAGGAAAAGGCAATCCACATCCGCCGACATCCGCCCACATCCGCGCGGGCGACGTCCCAGCCAGCGCGCCAAGCCTGGCAATGGACCGATTTCCGCTCGACGCGCGTCGGCTGCTCGCTGCAAGCTTGCAGAACGAAAGCCTAAAGCTCGAGTTATTGGCGGGGAGCTTCGCCGTCTTCCGACGGATATCGTTTGACTAACGCGGGCTGCGGCTTTGCCAAGAAGCCCTTCGCTATTTTGCAATGCCAGAGGATTGCGCAACATAATTTGTTGGCGCAATGTGGCCCCGTCAGGGAAAAAACAAGGCGTCCCTCCGAGGACGCCGAATGAGGGGACGAGCACGACATGGCGGCGCAAGGCTATGAATCTATCCAAAGAAATCCCAAATATATAGAGCTTGTCAGGCAGCGGTCGTCGTTCGGCTGGACGCTCTCCGCGGTCATGCTGGCGATCTATTTCGGGTTCATTCTGCTGATCGCTTACGCGCCCAAGTTCCTGGGAACGCCGATCGGCTCCGGAGTGATGACGATCGGCATTCCGATCGGCGTCGCGGTCATCCTCTCAGCGTTCATCCTGGTCGGAATCTATGTGGGCCGGGCTAACGCCACCTATGACAGCCTGATCCATGACATCGTCGAGGAGTCGCGCTGATGAACCGGCTCAACAAGATTCTTGCGGCGGCTGCGCTCGCCGCGCTTCCCGCGGCCGCCTACGCCGCCGGCGCGGTCGAAGGCGGGGCCAAGCAGGCGACCAACTGGTCGGCCATTGCGATGTTCCTGATCTTCGTCTGCCTGACGCTCGCCATCACTTATTGGGCGGCCAAGCGGACCAAATCGGCGGCGCAATTCTATTCGGCCGGCGGCGGCATCACGGGCTTTCAGAACGGCATTGCGATTGCCGGCGACTATATGTCCGCCGCCTCCTTCCTCGGAATTTCGGGGCTCGTCTATCTCTCCGGTTATGACGGGCTCATCTACTCCGTCGGCTTCCTCGTCGGCTGGCCGATCGTCACCTTCCTTATCGCGGAACCCTTGCGCAACCTCGGCAAATACACCTTCGCCGACGTTGCGTCGTTCCGGCTGGGCCAGACGGATATTCGCGTGCTCGCGGCCTGCGGCTCGCTCGTGACGGTCGCCTTCTATCTGATCGCCCAGATGGTCGGCGCCGGCAAGCTGATCGAGATCCTGTTCGGCCTCGATTATTGGATCGCCGTGGTCATCGTCGGCGCCTTGATGATCATCTATGTCACATTCGGCGGCATGCTGGCGACGACCTGGGTGCAGATCATCAAGGCCGTGCTGCTGCTGTCGGGCGCGACCTTCATGGTGCTTGCCGTGCTCTGGCAATTCGGCTTCAGCCTCGAGGCGCTGTTCGCCAAGGCGGTGGAAGTGCATCCGAAGCATCTCGCCATCATGCAGCCGGGAACGCTCGTTTCCAATCCGATCTCCGCGATCTCGCTCGGACTCGCGCTGATCTTCGGCACGGCGGGGCTGCCGCACATCCTCATGCGCTTCTTCACCGTCTCCGACGCCAGGGCGGCGCGCAAGTCGGTGTTCGTCGCGACCGGATTCATCGGCTATTTCTATATCCTGACCTTCATCATCGGCTTCGGCGCGATCACCCTCGTGTCGACGAATCCGCAATTCCTCGACGCCGCGCTGGTCGCGACGAAGGGTCCGATCGCGGCGATCAAGGGCGGCTCGAACATGGCGGCGGTCCACCTCGCCGACGCCGTCGGCGGCGACCTCTTCCTCGGCTTCATCTCCGCCGTCGCCTTCGCCACCATCCTCGCGGTGGTGTCGGGGCTCGCCCTCGCCGGCGCCTCGGCGATCAGCCACGACCTTTATGCGACCGTGATCAAAGGAGGCAAGGCCAACGAGCAGGACGAAATGCGGGTCTCGAAGATCGCCACCATCTGCCTCGGCCTTCTCGCCATTGTGCTCGGCATCATATTCGAGAAACAGAACGTGGCCTTCATGGTCGGGCTCGCGTTCTGCATCGCCGCGTCGTGCAACTTCCCGGTCCTGCTGCTCTCGATGTTCTGGCGCGGACTGACGACGCGCGGCGCCTTGATCGGCGGATTCCTCGGCCTCATCTCGGCGGTCGTGATGGTCGTCCTCTCGCCCGCGGTCTGGGAGGTGACGCTCGGCAATCCAAAGGGCTCGGCGCCTTTCCCCTATGAGAATCCGGCGCTGTTCTCGATGACGATCGCCTTCGTCTCGATCTGGCTCTTTTCAATCCTCGACCACAGCAAGCGGGCCGAACTCGACCGCGCCGGCTTTGACGCTCAATTCGTCCGTTGCCAGACCGGCATCGGCGCGGCCGGCGCCTCGGCGCACTGACGCGGAAAAACTCCGGGCGCGGCGCAAGCGGCGCCCGGAACTGATGCGATGCCCAACGCCTTCGACGAACATAACGCGCCGTTCGATCGGCTGGCGCCGCAGGAAATCGAGACGCTGCGCCGCGCGCTCGACGTCGCCTACTTTCGCCCCGGCGAGGCCATCGTTACCGAGGGCGCCCCGGTCGAGGCGCTTTATGTAGTGATCAAAGGCGCCGTCGAGGAACGCGACGGCGACGAAATCATCGCTCTTCTCGGGCCGAGCGATTCCTTCGATAGCCGCGGGTTGATCCAGGGCCGCAGCGGCCACGGCTTCAAGGCCCGCGAAGAGACCCTTTGCTATATCCTGCCACGGACGGTCGCCCTCGACCTCATTCAGGCCAATCCGCGGTTTGCCGCCTTCTTCTATCTTGAAATCTCGCACAAGCTCGACGCCATCGCGCGCGACGAGGAGGACAGCCGCGTTGGCGCGCTGATGCGGGCGCGCGTGTCCGAGATGAAACTGCGGCCCGCCGTTTTTATCAGCGCCGACGATACGATCGAAACCGCCGGCCATCGCATGCGCGAGATCAACTCGAATGCGCTCTTCGTGCGGGACGGCGACAGAACCGGCATCATCACGGGGATGAATCTGTCGAAGGCGGTCGTGCTCAAGCGCCTGCCGATCGAGGCGCCGGTGCGCGACGTCACGCATTTTGACGTCGTCTCGCTCTCGCCGGACGATTTCGTCTATTCGGCGCTGATCCTGATGACCAAGACCAACAAGCGTCGCGTCGCCGTGCGCGAGGGCGACAGCTATGTCGGCATTCTCGAAGATATCGAGCTGTTGAGTTTCGTCGCCGGAAACGCGCAGCTTGTCGCCGGGCGGATCGACCGCGCCGCGGGCCTTGCCGACCTGGTCATCGCGGCGCGCGAAATCGGCGATCAGGTCCGCCTCTTGCGCCGGCAGGGGGTGAAGATCGAGGTGGTGGCCGAAATCGTCTCGGACCTCAACAGCCGGCTGTTCGCCAAGGCCTTCCAATTCACCGCGCCGGCTCCGATCCGCGCCGGCGCTTGCCTCGCTGTGATGGGCAGCGAGGGGCGCGGCGAGCAGACCGTGCGGACCGATCAGGATAATGCGCTGATTCTCGCGGCGCCGGTGGATGAGGAACTGCTCCAGACCTTCCGCCGCGACTTTACGGCTGCGCTCGAAAGCTTTGGATTTGCGCCTTGTCCGGGCGAGGTCATGGTGCGCAATCCGATGTGGTCGCGGCCGCTTTCGGATTATCTCGCGGCGTTCCGGCGCTGGGTCGCCATCCCCGACGAAAACGCCCACATGAATGTGGCGATCTTTTACGACGCCATTGCGGTCGCGGGAGACGCCACGCTTCTCAACGAGGCGAAAGCGCAGCTGATCGACGCTGCGCGCGCAAGCAGCGCCTATATGGCCCATTTCGCCCGCGCGACCGTGGCCTTTCCGATGCCGATCGGATTCTTCAACAATCTGCTCACGCTCGATGGCCGCGGCGACGCCGTCGACCTCAAGAAGGGCGGCATCTTTCCCATCGTGCATGGCGTGCGCAGCCTGGCTCTGGAGCGCGGCCTGATCGAGACAGGCACCGCCCAGCGCATTCAGAAGCTGGTCGAGCTCGGCGCTCTCAGCCGCGATCTTGGGCGCGAGCTGACGCAGTCGCTGTTCTTTCTGATGACACTGCGCCTCGACGCCCAGCTCGCCGGCGCCGGGGCGCCGAGCGCGCTCGTCCGCCCGGCCGAAATGTCGAGCCTGCAGCGCGATCTTCTGCGCGACGCCTTTCAGGTCGTGAAGCAGTTTCGCGAAATCGTCCGCCGCCACTTCAATCTCGGCATGTTCTGAAATGATTCCGCGCGCGCTGAAGCGGCTCTTTCATCAGATCAGCATCGGCGACCAGTCCTATCGCTTCATGTTTCGTCCGGGCCCCCCTGACGAGGCCGTCGCCTTCGATTGCGAGACGACGGGACTCGACCCGCGCCACGACGACATCATCACCATCGCTGCGGTCCGGATCCGCGGCAACCGCATCTTGACGAGCGAACGCTTCGAGGCGGTGGTGCGGCCGGATGCGCGGATGAACCCCGACGCCATCAAGGTGCACCGGCTGCGCGAGGCGGACATTGAAGCGGGCAGGCGGATCGAGAAGATCATGCCGCAGTTTCTGCATTTCATCGGAGGGCGGCCGCTCGTCGGCTATTATGTCGAATTCGACGTCCGCATGGTCGACAAATATTTGCTCGGCCTCATCGGCATCGAACTGCCGAACCCCCTCATCGAGGTCTCGAAGCTCTATTATGAGCGCAAATACGGCGATGCGCCGCCCGGCGTCAGCATCGATCTTTCATTCGCCTCGATCCTCGCCGATCTCGATCTCCCCGTTCTCGACCAGCACGACGCTTTCAACGACGCGCTGATGACGGCGATGATGTATGTCCGGCTGCGCGACATGAAGCAACGCGGCGTCCGCATCCCGCGCGAACGGCAGACGCCGGGCTCGCATGCGACTCTGGGTTAAGCGTCGCGATCGAGCGCCGCCTCCGCTGTCGCCGTTTCGGGCGCAGCCTGTCGCGTGACGATCCAGAAGAGGAGCGCGAAGGCGGCGCCGGCGGCCCAACCGGCCGCGACGTCCGACGGCCAGTGGACGCCGAGATAGATCCGGCTGACGCCGATCAGCATCGTCGTCAGCACCGCAAGCGAGATGAGATAGAGGCGCACGGCGCGCGACTTCTGCGTCTGCGCGAGAATGGCGGCGATGGTGAGATAGGCGGCGGCCGAAATCATCGCGTGCCCGCTGGGGAAGCTGGCGTTCCAGCTTTGCGTCAGATGTGTCGCGATGTCGGGACGCGCGCGGTGAAAGCTCCATTTGAAGAAGGCGTTGAGCAACGAGGCGCCGCCGATTGCGGCGATAAGGATGGCAAGGGCGCGCCAGCGCCGTGTGAGCATGAGAAATCCGCTCGCCGCGAGCGTCATCATCCAGATGACCGTGAAGCCGCCGAGCGCCGAGACGTCGATGGCGGATTGCAGAAGCCACGGCGGCCCGATCGGAACAGAAGCGTCGTCCGGCCTGCGGAAAGCGAGCAGAAGCGCGCGGTCGGAGGCGGCGGTTCCGCCTTCCAGAACTTCCTCGACGAGATGAGCGAAGACGAGGGCGCCAGAGAGGCAAAGCAGCGCAATGAGCGGCTGAAAGCCCGAGCGCGTGACGGCCGACCGGATCGCTTGCAAGCTTGGCCGTACGCGGCTCCTTGAAGCGGGAGCCGCCGCCATGGTTATTCCGCCGCCTCTGCCGCCGTTGCGAGCGATTCTGCGATGCGCGACTGCTGCGCTTCCTTCCAGCTTGCGATGGGGCCGGCGCCGGCGCCAAGCTCGCGCAGCACGGCGCCCGCTGTGTCGAGCCCGGGCGGATCGCCAGACTCGATGATCGGAATAAGTCCTACGGCCAGAAAGGCGTCGCGTTCAGCTGCATCGCGGACCGCGACGAAACGTTTGATGTGCGGAAACGCCCTTTCGGCGAGCGGGGTGAGCTCGCGTGAGATTTCAAGCACAGGCGTCGTCACGACGACGATCTTGCGGTCCCTTATGCCCAACGGCTCCCAGATGCGCGGATCGGCCCCGTCGCCAAAGACGACCGCATAGCCGTCCGCTATGGCCTCGGCGAACGTCTTCTGGTTGCGTTCGACCGCCGAGTAAGGGATCTCGAACTCACTTAGAGCATCGGCCACGGCGCGGCCGATCGGCCCCATTCCGACGATCATCACTGGCGCTGCGAGCTCGCGCGCCAGGAGCTCGCGTTCGTCCTGCGGCTTGCGGCCGGCGCGCATTTTGCCCGCGATCTTGCGGCCGGCTTTCGCGAGAGACGGCGTCAGCGCCAGGCTGAGCGCGACGGCGGAGATCACGATCGACGCCGCCTGATCGCCGATCATCACGCGCATTGCCGGCAGGCTCAGGATGACGAAGGCGAATTCCGACCCTTGCGCGAGGAGGAAGCCGAGCTGCATCGACCCCGGGACGGACCAGCGGAAGATCAGGCTCGACGCCACATTCGTCGCGACCTTCACGGCGATGAACAGGACGGTGACGGCGACGACGGCCGCCCAATGCTGGCCAAGCGTGGCGAGGTCGATCGAAATGCCGACAGAGATGAAAAAGAAGCTGAGCAGCAGATTGCGAAAGGGCTTGGTTTCCGACTGGATGATCGGCCGGTAGGGGGTCTCGGCGATGATCATGCCGCCGAGAAAGCCGCCAAGCGTCAGCGACAGCCCAATCGAGCCGGCGCCCCATGCGGCGGCGAGCGCGACAAGCAATGCGCTGGCCGTGAAGACTTCGGCGTTGTCGGTACGGGCGATGAGATCGAACAGCGGCCGCACGACGAGGCGCGCCAGAGCGTAAGCGACTCCGAAGGCGGCGGCGGCCTCGACGACGGCCATGGCGAGCCGCGGCGCGAGCGCCCCGCCCTCGGCGAGCGCGTTGACGACGATCAAAAGAAAGACCGCCGCCACGTCCTGGAAGATCAGGATCGCGGTCGACGTCATGCCGACCGGGCAGTTCTGCTGACGCCGCTCGACGAGGAGGCCCGCGACGACGGCTGTGGAGGAGAGCGCCAGCGTGGCGCCGAGCAGAAACGCCGGCAGCGGCGAAAGTCCGATCAGAAGGCCGAGAAGGCCAAGGCCCAGCGAGCCGAGCGCGACCTGCACCGGTCCGAAGCCGAAAATATCGCGCCTCTGCTCGCTGATATGTTTCAGCGAAAAATGTAGTCCGATGTCGAAGAGGAGAAAGACGACGCCGAGCTCCGACAGCAGCGCGACGGTCGGGCTTGCCGCCTGAAAGCCGCTCGCGCGCAAAATGACGCCGAGCGCCAGATAGCCGACGATCGGGCTGAGCCGCGCTGCGCGGCATGCGACAGCCGCGATGACCCCGAAAAAGAGCAGCAGGACGACGGGCCTCAGCGCGTCGAGAATGACATGGGCGTGTTCCGTCACAGTGAGCCTCGCCGCGCTTCGAGAAAGCGATGAATGTCGGAGACCACGACCGATCCCTCGCCGACGGCGGAGGCGACCCTCTTGACTGATCCCGACCGCACGTCCCCGATGGCGAAAATGCCGGGCTTCGACGTCGCATAGGGCGAGTCGAAGCCGACCGTGGCGCCGGTCGCAATGAAGCCTTTGTCGTCCAGCGCCAGGCAGCCGTCGAGCCAGCCCGTGTTCGGCGCCGCGCCGATCATCACGAACATGTTGCAGATCGCCAAGGTCCCGCTTTCTCCATTCGCCCGATTGGTCCAGGCGACCGAGCTCAGCCGGTCGCCGCCGTCAAGCCCGGTGATTTCCGTCTGCGTGCGCAAAGTGATCTTCGGCGAGGCCGCGATCCGCTCGACGAGATAATGGGACATGGTCGCGGCGAGGCCAGGCGCGCGCACGATCATATGGACATGGGCGGTGTGGCGCGCGAGGAAGACCGCCGCCTGACCCGCCGAATTGCCGCCGCCGACAACGATCACCTCCTCGCCGCCGCAGAGCTTCGCCTCCATGGCGGTCGCGGCGTAATGAATGCCCTGGCCTTCGAAACGGTCGTAATTCTCGACGTCGAGCTTGCGGTAGCGCGCGCCTGAGGCGATGACGAGGGTTTGCGTGCGCGCCTCGGCGCCGCCGGCAAGGCGGAGCACAAAAGGGCTCGTCGCGCAGTCGAGGGAGGCGGCCTCACGCGAAATGGCGAGCTTCGCGCCGAACTTCTGCGCCTGGATTTGGGCACGGCCGGCCAGCGCCTGCCCGGAGATGCCGGTCGGAAAGCCGAGATAATTCTCGATTTTCGAGCTCGTGCCGGCCTGGCCGCCCGGCGCCTCGCCTTCGATCACAAGCGTGTCGAGCCCTTCGGAGGCGGCATAGACCGCGGCGGCGAGCCCGCCTGGTCCGCCGCCGACCACAATGACGTCATGCACCCGGAATGGATCGATCGTTTCGGTGAGGCCCAGCGCGTCGGCGAGTTCCGAGTTGGACGGATTGTGCAGGACCTCATGCCGTGCGTCGATCACGATCGGGAGCCGCGCCTCGGCGGCGTCGAAATATTCGAGGAAATCGCGGGCGTCCGAGTCGCTCTCCGTGTCGAGAATCCGGTGTGGATAGGCGTTGCGCGTCAGAAAGCGCTGCAGCCGGATCGTATTGCCGTCATGGGCCGGGCCGACGACGACGACAGCGCCGCGGCTGTGGCGGATGAGTGCGACGCGGCGCAGGATGAACGCCCGCATGATGATTTCCGCGATCTCGGGCTCGGCCGAGGCCATGCGGCGAAAATCCTCGCGTCTGATCCGCACGATGCGACTTTCCTCCGCCGTTCTGGCGCTGACGAGCGTTTCGCGCTCATTGAAGAGATTGAGCTCGCCGGTGAACTGGCGCTCGGTCAAAGTTGCGAAGACGCTCGGCGTGCAGTCCGCGTGATCGAACGCCTCGATCTTGCCGTCGAGCACGATGAAAAAATCGACCCCGCGTGCGCCGTGCTCGAAAAGGACGGCGCCGGCGGGAAAGCGTTCCTCCTTGCCGAAATTGGCCATGCGCGCGATCTGCTCATGCGACAGGCGCGGATGGGTTTGCGCCACGCGCTCAAAAGGATCGGTCGGATCGATGGCCGCTTCGGTTTCGCGGCCTCTGGCGATCGTCGTCAAACGGGCTCTCCTGATGCGAGGCGGGACCGATGGGGCGAACCTGGAGCCTTGGCTTGCGCATCCAAAGCCCTTCCGGGTTCCTGGCGACCAAGAGACTGGCGACCAAGAGACTGGCGACCAAGAGACCGTCTGCAAGAAGCGGCCCTCCAAAGAGCCACCCTCGAAGAGGCCGCCGTCCGCTGCAAGGCTTTGCCGGCGAGCGGCCGTGCAAGGGCGCCGTAAGCCTCCGATCCGGATTTCGTGGGTACGACTGACAGATTAGAGCATCGGATTGCGGCGGCAAGTGCGCAATTTCTGGTCAAGCCGCCGCTTCGCTCAGGCTGCGGCCGATCCGCGAGGGACGCCGCCGTCGGCGCCGACCTCGTAGAGCGGCAAGGCAATGATAAAACGTGCGCCCGGAACGTCGGAGCTGGGCGCCGCGGCCTCGGCCGGGGCGGAAGGCGCAAGCGTCAGGACGCCACCGTGCGCACGGACGAGATCGGAGGCGATAACGAGGCCGAGACCCGTTCCGCCGGCGCGGTCTGAGGTGAAGAACGCTGCGAACAGCTTGGAGCTCGCGGCCGGCGGAACGCCTGGCCCGGTGTCGGCCACCTCGATCACCGTCTGGCCGCACGCCGGGCCATTGCGTTTCTCACTTGCGCCGGAGAGCCGCCCCTTGCGCTTCGTCTCGGCTTCCGAAGCAAAATGCTTTTGCCGTGCGCTGATGCGGACAAATGCAGGCCATCCGGGCGACGGCCCAGCGCTCTGCAGCGCCTCGACGCCGTTGCGGATAAGGTTGGTCAATACCCGAAACATCTGCTCGGCGTCGGCGTCGATCTCGACGCCTGGCGGAACGTCATTGACGATCTCGACGCGGCCCGTGGCCTGCGGCGCGACGCTTTCGATCGCCTCTTCGACGAGCGGGCGCAAAGCGAAGCGGCGCAATTTCGGCGGTTCGTCGACGGCGCGGCCGTAGGTCATCGTCGCCTGACAGAAACGGATCGCCCGGTCGAGGGTGGCGACGAGCTTCGGCGCGACCCGCTGGGCCAGCGGATCGGTGACGTTGGCGAGCCGATCCGACAGGAGCTGAGCCGACGCCAGCATGTTGCGCATGTCGTGATTGATCTTGGCCACCGCGAGCCCGAGCGCCGCGAGATGCTTTTTGTGATTGAGTTCGCGGACAAGCGATTCCTGCATGACGGCGAGCGCGGCCTCGGCCTGGCCGATCTCGTCGCTGCGTCCGGACGGAACGATGACGCGCGCCGCATTTTCGGGATCGGCCCCGAATTCGGTGAGATTCGTCGTCAGGCGCCGGACGGGCCGGAGCACCATGATATTGACCGCGATGGTGGCGAGGCCCGCGACGACTGCGGACATCACGAGCGTCATGGTAAGAAGGCGCTGCGAATAGGCCTTCAGAGCCTTTTTCAGCGGCGCTTCGTCCATGGTGATGGCAATCGCCTCGCCGCCCATCGGGGCGTCGCCGAGAATGGTGATGACGCGTCCCTTCGGCCCGAGCAATGTGTCGATGGCGTGCGCGAAGGAATCGCCGAAACTCGGACTGCGCAGATCGAAGACCGCGTCGACCGCCGGCGGCAATTCGGCGGAGGCGAGAATCCGCTTCGTCCCGCTGATGTCGAGGACGATCACTCGCGCGCCGACGCTGTCGAGGATCTCGCGCGACAGTTCCGGCGGCGTCATTGCGCTCGGCGCGGCCTCGAGAACGAGCGCCGCGGTGTAGCCGGCGCTGAGCCGGTTGCGCAGCCAGTTTTCGCGGAAATTGGCGAGCCCCGGCAGATAAATCATGATCGCCGCGATCATCACGAAGGCCGTATTGAGCAGCAGCGCGCGCATGGCGAGGCCGAAGCCGAGGCGATGTCCGCCCGGCGCGGGGGGCCGCCTTTTGGCGCGCGCGTCCGGCGCAGCGTCGGGGGGCGTCTCGAAATCGCTCATCTGACGGCCTTTTTCGCCGGTTGCAGGAAGCGCAAGAGCCGCGCTCCTGGCCTGCGGCGAGCCTCGAACGCCTGCGCCACTCAAGGAGCCGCTTCGAAGAAGCAGGGATAGGGCGCGGCTGTCGAGGCTAGATCGGAAGCATACATTTCCCTGCATATGGCGAGCGTATAGAGATTGATCAACTCCCCGGCGGCCGGTCCGACGATGGCCGCGCCGAGAATTTTTCCGCGCTCGGAGGCGATGACCTCGACGTAACCTCTGGCGCCCCCCGCCAAGGGCGCGATCGGGGCCGGCGTACTGCGACTGAGGCGCTCGCAAAGTGCGACCGGCCCGCGCTTTCGCCAGCGTAAAATCCGCGTGCAGGGGATCGGGCTCTCCCCTGGGACGCCGCCCGACTCGCGACGCATCGTCGCGGCGGCGCCGGAAGCGCGGAGAACCGCAGCGATGACAAGGCCGGTGAGGCGCAGGCGGCCGCGGCCGTCGCCGGGCCGCCGGAGCTGGCGCCAGAATGCAAAGATCCGGCCCAAAATCCGCTTTGACGTCCATTAGCGCATATTTCCGAAAGAGTTGACCGACTTTTTCGGAACATGCTCAAATCTATTGATCTGGCGCGCTTGTCGGCGGCCGCGCGATCGGCTCGGGCGAGACGCGGCGAATACGAGCAAAGCATTGACGCCGCAAATCGCCCAGCTTCATGACGAAGCCCATGTCTTGACTATTTGCATGGCATGTTGTGTCCCGTTTGAATCCAATTTCGCGCCTCCGGCGCGGAAAGCTATGACGATCGCGTGAAACCGTGACGCATGCGCTATAGGGCCTCTCTAACATCTGGTTGCTTCAAGAATTGGCTTGGGCGTGCTATCGCTCGCTCAGATCTTCCGTCGGCGATGCTTTTCTGGAGTTCAATATGCATATTGCAATGGTCGGGTCAGGCTATGTCGGGCTGGTGTCGGGGGCGTGCCTCGCCGATTTCGGGCATAATGTCGTCTGCATCGACTCGGACGTTCGCAAGATCGACTCCCTGAAAGCCGGCAAGATGCCGATCTATGAGCCGGGCCTCGCGGAGCTCGTCGGCAACAACGTCCGGCACAAGAGGCTTTCCTTCTCGACCGATCTCACCAAGGCCGTCGGCGACGCCGAGGCGGTCTTCATTGCGGTCGGCACGCCGTCCCGGCGCGGCGACGGACACGCGGATCTCTCCTATGTGTATCAGGCCGCGCGCGACATTGCCGCGGGGCTCAAGGGCTTCACCGTCGTCGTCACAAAATCGACGGTCCCGGTGGGCACCGGCGACGAGGTCGAGCGCATCATCCGGGAGACGCGCCCCGACGCTGAATTTGCGGTGGTCTCGAACCCCGAATTCCTGCGCGAAGGCGCGGCCATTGACGATTTCAAGCGCCCGGACCGCATCGTCATCGGCGTCGAGGACCAGCGCGCCCAGGCGGTGATGCAGGAAATCTACCGGCCGCTCTATCTCAACCGCGCGCCCTTCCTCTTCACGAGCCGAAGGACCTCGGAACTCACAAAATACGCCGCCAACGCTTTCCTTGCGACTAAAATAACCTTCATCAACGAGATCGCCGATCTCTGCGAGCGAGTCGGCGGCAATGTGCAGGACGTCGCGCGTGGCATTGGCCTCGACAATCGCATCGGGCCGAAATTCCTGCATGCGGGCCCTGGCTATGGCGGCTCCTGCTTCCCGAAGGACACGCAGGCGTTGATCAAGACCGCCCAGGACCATGGCGCGCCGGTGCGCATCGTCGAGATGGTCGCCGCCGTCAACGACCAGCGCAAGCGGGCGATGGCGCGCAAGGTGTTCGCCGCGCTCGGCGGGTCTGTGCGCGGCAAGACCATCGCCGCGCTCGGCCTCACCTTCAAGCCGAACACCGACGACATGCGCGATTCGCCGGCGATTTCGATCATCACCGCCCTGCAGGACGGCGGCGCCAAGCTCAATGTCTTCGATCCGGAGGGCATGGAGCAGGCCCGCCTTGTCCTGGATGACCTGACCTTCTTCTACGACCCCTATTCCTGCTGCGAGGGCGCCGATGCGCTCGTCATCATCACCGAATGGGACGAGTTTCGCGCCCTCGACCTCGACCGCGTCAAGTCGCTGCTGACCGCGCCGATCATGATCGATCTGCGCAATATCTACGATCCGGCCGAGATGGAGCGGAAGAAATTTCAGTATTCGGGCGTCGGCCGGGGTTGACCGACGCCGGCCATCTACTGGCCCCGCGGCTTCGCCCTCGTCGTCGCTGCGGCCGCGGCCGGGTCGTCCGGCCAGAGATGGCGCGGATAGCGCCCCTTCATCTCGGCTTTCACCGCCGCCCATGAGCCGCGCCAGAAGCCCGGCAGATCCGCGGTGACCTGGATCGGCCGCGATGCGGGCGAGAGCAGTTCGAGGGTCAGCGGAGCCTTGCCGCGCGCGAGCGCCGGATGGCTGTCGAGGCCGTAGAGCTCCTGCACCCGCACCGAGAGGGTCGGGCCGCCCTCGGTCGAATAATCGAGCGCGATTTTCGAGCCGGCGGGCGTTTCGAAATGCGTCGGCGCTTCCTCGTCGAGCCGCTTGCGCAGATCCCACGGCAGTAGCGCCTTCAGCGCTTTGTCGAGATCGTCCGGCGTGATCGCGGCGAGGCTCGCGCGGCCTTCGATGAAGGGTGCGAGCCAGTCGCCCGCCCTTTGCGCGAGCGCTCTGTCGGAAAGATCGGGCCAGAGGTCGCCGGGCTCGGCGCGGCGGAGAAAGGCGACGCGGTCGCGCCATTGCGCCAGAGACTTGGTGAAAGGGAGGCTGGCAATTCCTGCTCCTTCAGGCGATAGGCCGGCGATTCCTTCGGCGAGCGCCCGCGCCGCCTCCGGCGAGGCCTCGACCGGGAGGTTCGATTCGCTCAGGACCAAAGCTCCGAGCCGCCGGCTTTTTCGCGCACGCAGCGCAAGGCGCTCGCGGTCGAAGATCGTCTCCTCGCGCGCGACGATCTTATCGCCGGCGACGGTTTCGAGATCGTCTTCGCTCAGCGCCGCCGCGACGATAATGCGCGCGGCTCCGGCGCGGCCCGAAACTTCCCCGATCGCCAGAAATTTCTCGCGCGCCAGCGGCTGATGCGGCTCGAGCCCGGCGGCGCGCCCGTTCGCCATCAGATATTCGCCGGCGGCCCCGCGCGCTTTGGCGATCCGGTCGGGGAAGGCAAGGGCAAGACATCTTCCGCAGTCGATGGCCGCGGTCTGCCGCGATGGGCCGCCGGCGCCGCGCGCAAAGCCTTGCGCGAGGCGCCGGGCGTCTTGCGCGCGTTTCGAGCGGTCGCGCCGGAAGAGATCGAGCCGATGCGAGAGATCGGGCGAATCTCCGCCGAGCCCGCGCTCGACGAGGACCGCCGCGACTTCGGAGGCGGCGCGGGCCGCCCCTTCTTTCGCCGCCTCGACGATCATCTTCGCAAGGCGAGGCGGCAAGGTGAGGCTGGCGATCGCCCGGCCTTCCTCCGTCAGTGCGCCGTCGGCGTCGAGCGCGCCGATCTCGACAAGCAGCGCGCGCGCCTCCTTTAGCGCGGGCGCGGGCGGCGGATCGAGCCAGCGCAAAGCGTTGGCGTCGCGCACGCCCCAGGAGGCAAGGTCGAGCACGAGACCGCAAAGATCGGCCGACAGGATTTCCGGCGGCGAAAAAGCCTGCAGCGCGCCCGTCGCCGCCTCCTCCCAAAGGCGATAGCAGACGCCGGGCTCCGTGCGTCCCGCGCGCCCGCGGCGCTGATCTGCGGCGGCGCGCGAGACGCGCACGGTCTCGAGCCGCGTGAGGCCGCGGTCGGGCTCGAAGCGCGGCGTGCGGGCAAGCCCCGAATCGATGACGATCCTGACCCCTTCGATCGTCAGCGAGGTCTCGGCGATCGAGGTGGCGAGCACGATCTTGCGCGCCGGGGACCGGACGGGAGCGATGGCGCGCTCCTGCGCCGCGCGCTCGACCGCCGAGTAAAGCGGCGCGAGTTCGACGCGGGAATCGTTCAGCCGGCTGGCGAGCTTCTCTTCGAGGATGCCGGCGGTCCGCCTGATTTCGCTCTGTCCCGGCAGAAAGGCGAGAATCGATCCCTCGTCCTCGACGAGCGCGCGGAGCGCCGTGGCGGCGACCGCGGCCTCGATCGATTCGCCGGGCTTTCTGCCGCCATATCTCGTCTCGACGGGAAAAGCGCGTCCTTCGCTGATGATGACCGGCGCGTCGTCGAGAAGCGCCGCGACGCGGGCGCCGTCGAGCGTCGCCGACATGACGAGAAGGCGCAAGTCCTCCCGCAGCGCCGAAGCGCTGTCGAGAACGAGCGCGAGCGAGAGGTCGGCGTCGAGTGAGCGCTCGTGAAATTCATCGAAAATCACCATGGCGACGCCGTCGAGAGCGGGATCGCCGAGAATCATGCGCGTGAAGACGCCTTCGGTGACGATTTCGAGCCGCGTCTTCGCCGAGATCAGCGTCTCGGCGCGCATCCTGAGGCCGACCGTCTCGCCGACGCTCTCGCCGAGCGTCGCCGCCATGCGCGCGGCGGCGGCCCGCGCTGCGATGCGGCGCGGCTCGAGCAGGACGATCTTTTGCTTCTGCGCCCAGTCTTCGCCGAGGAGAACGAGAGGCAGTCGCGTGGTCTTGCCGGCGCCGGGCGGGGCGACGAGAACCGCTTTGGCGGGCGCCACAAAGCGCGCGCGAAGGTCGTCGAGAACCGCGTCGATCGGCAACGGAGGGGCGAAATGCGGCATCAAGGCGTGATGGCAGCTTCGCGCAAGGGCGACAAGGGGCGGGGAGCGACTCTTGTCTCCCGGGCGTTTCTTCGCCGTGGCGCGACGCCAGAGTCGAAGCTGTGGCCACGTTGACACGGCGCCGCAAAATTGCGCCCGTTCCCGCTACCAAGGCGTTTTGATTGAAGCTAGTTTAGCATCGGCAAGAGCTGCCGTGTCCTTGGGACGCGCCGCCAGCCGCTGGCGAAGGACATCCTTATGGCGCAGCAAGTTGCGCACGGAACCCATTCCCCGACGAGCGGCGAGGCCGGCGCCAGCGATCCGCCCGCTCCACCCACCGGCGCCGCTTTGGCCCTGGGATCGCTCGGCGTCGTCTTCGGCGACATCGGCACGAGCCCGCTTTATGCGCTGCGCGAGTCGCTTCACCATATGCAGTCGACCGGCATCACCGACAGTGGCGTGCTCGGCACCGTCTCTCTGTTGCTCTGGGCCTTATTTTTTACCGTCACGGCGAAATATGTCCTGTTCCTCATGCGGGCCGACAACAAGGGCGAGGGCGGCACGTTATCGCTGATGGCGCTCGCCCAATCGGCGGTTGGCCACGGCGTCGCGCCGGTGTTCTTCCTTGGGGTCGCCGGCGCGGCGCTGTTTTCCGGCGACGCCGTCATCACGCCCGCGATCTCGGTCCTCTCCGCGCTCGAAGGGCTCGAACTCGTCACGCCGGTCTTCACCCCCTATATACTGCCGGCGACGATCGTCATTCTCATCTCGATCTTCTGGGTGCAGAGCAGCGGCACCGCACGCGTCGCGTCCTTCTTCGGTCCCATCATGGCGATCTTCTTCCTGTCGATGGGCGTGTTCGGCGCGATCCATATCCACGATTCGCCGCGCATTCTTCTCGCTTTCGATCCCGTCTATGCGCTCAGCTTCCTGTTCGGGCACGGCATTCTCGGCTTCGTGATCCTGGGCTCCGTCTTTCTCGCCGTCACCGGAGCCGAGGCGCTTTACGCCGATATGGGACATTTCGGCCGGGCCCCGATCCAGGGCGCCTGGCTTCTGTTCGTTCTGCCGGCGCTCATTCTGAATTATCTCGGCCAGGGCGCTCTCGTGCTCGCCAATCCGGCCGCCGTCGAAAATCCCTTTTTCCTGGTGGCGCCGGCCTGGGCGCTGCTGCCGCTCGTTATCCTGTCGACTATCGCGACCGTCATTGCGAGCCAAGCCGTCATTACGGGGGCCTTCTCGGTCGCCCGGCAGGCGATCCAGCTCGGCCTGCTGCCGCGCATGCTGATCCTGCACACGTCGGAGACACAGGAAGGACAGATCTTCATTCCGCGCGTCAATCGCCTGCTCTTGATCGGCGTGCTCCTGCTGGTCTTGATGTTCAAAAGCTCGAGCGCGCTCGCCTCGGCCTATGGCATCGCGGTGACCGGCACGATGGTGGTGACGACGGCGCTCGCCTTTGTCGTCGTCAGGAAGCTGTGGCGCTGGCCGCTCTGGCTCAGCATTCTCGTCATCGCTGTGTTTCTGTCGGTCGACCTCTCCTTCCTCGCGGCCAATCTCCTGAAGATCGTCGACGGCGGCTGGGTGCCGCTCCTGCTTGGCGGCTTCGCCATTGTCGTCATGTGGACATGGGTGCGCGGCACAGACCTTCTCGCGCGCAAGACTCGTCGCGATTCGATCTCGATGCAGGATCTGATCCGCATGCTCGAGAAGTCGAAACCCATTCGGGTCGCAGGCACCGGGGTTTTTCTGACCACCTCACCCGAGGTCGCGCCCTCGGCCTTCATGCATAATCTGAAACATAACAAGGTGATGCATGATCGCGTGCTGATCATGTCAGTCAAAACGGAAGACACGCCGAGAGTGATCCCGGCGAAACGCTTCGAGATCACGAAGCTCTCCGACGATTTTACCAGCGTCGTCCTGCATTTCGGTTACATGGAGAGCCCGCGAATTCCGGCCGCGCTCGCGAGCATGCGCAAGGCGGGACTCAAATTCGACATCATGACGACGTCCTTCTTTGTCGGCCAGCGCAAGATCAAGCCCGCGCAGAATTCCGGCATGCCGGCGTGGCAGGACAAGCTGTTCATCACGCTGTTTCGGCAATCGGCCAATCCGACCGACTATTTCTCCATTCCGTCGGACCGCGTTGTCGAGCTTGGCGAGCAGGTGACGATCTAGCCAGATCCCTTTGACAAAGTGTTTGGTCCACAGGCGGGCGCGCACGGCAGCCCACGCCATGGCGATCCCGTACGAGCGATCCACGCGGCTGCGGTTGCGGCGGTCCTCTACTCTGTGCGCTTGCTGACAAGGTCGGGCCGCGGGCGCCGCTCCTTATGCTATCCTTATTCCGCAATCTCATCTTTCGGCTCGATCCCTTACGGCGTTCGGAGCGAACTTTCGCGCCCGGCCATTGCGGCCGATGGAGTGTAAGATGAAGCAAAAATTGAAAGTCGGAACGCTGCTCTCGCGCCCCGACCTCGCCTATCCCTGTCTCGTCGCCCTGATCATCGCCGTCGGGCTCCTCGCCCGCGCCGTCGGCGTTCTCCCGTTGCGGTGAGCGGAGTGCCGAAACCATGACTCGATCTAAAAGGCCTCCCCACGCGGGAGAGCCGTGCGAGCCGAGCCTGATCGTTGGCCGCGACAAAGAATATCACTGGGTCGTCATCGAGACTCATGGTCTCTGCGGCGGGATCTTCGCGAGGCCGCGATCTATTGGGCGCGAAACGAAAGCAGTGGACGTCCCGGCGCTTATGCTTCGCCGAAGGTCCCATCGATTTTTCGGTCGCGGCCACCGCGGTCGCTCGAACGCGACCTCTTGCCGCCTGAGCTTGGGGCAGCCTAAGCGCGCAGACCGCATTTTTGGTGAGCGCCTTCGGACCCTCGCCGCCATAAGGGCTTGAGCGCCGCCTTTACCGCCCCTTTTCCAAAATGCTCTGGACATCTCGTCTGCGGCGATGCGCGCCGCCGCTCGCTTTGCTAGCCTGCCGCGATGCCGAAGCCCGTTCCTGCGACGAGAAACGAGAAGCCGGCCGTCGCAATGAACGGCGGAGCCGCGCGGGAGGCTGACGCCAAAGTCTCGCCGATGATGGCGCAATACCTCGCGATCAAGGCGGAAAATCCGGGTCTTCTGCTCTTCTATCGGATGGGCGATTTCTACGAATTGTTCTTCGAGGACGCCGAGATCGCCGCCAAGGCGCTCGGCATCGTCCTGACGAAACGCGGCAGGCATCAGGGCGACGACATTCCGATGTGCGGGGTGCCTGTCGAGCGGGCGCAGGAATATCTGCATCGCCTGATCGGCCAGGGCCATCGCGTCGCCGTCTGCGAGCAGGTCGAGGATCCGGCCGAAGCGAAGAAGCGCGGCGCCAAGTCGGTGGTGCGGCGGGAAGTGTCTCGCCTTGTGACGCCGGGCACGATCACCGAGGATCCGCTGCTTGATCCAGCGCGCGCCAACTGGCTGCTTGCGATCGCGTGCGCGCCGCAATCCGACGGGCGGCAGCTCTACGGCCTCGCCGCGCTCGATATTTCGACCGGAGAATTCGTCGTCAGCGAGGTGGAGGAGGGCGCCCTCGAAACGGAGATCGCGCGGATCGATCCAGCTGAGATCGTCGCGTCCGACGCGCTCATGGACGATCCCCGTTTCGAGCGCATCGTCCGCGAGAGCCGGCGCGCAGTGACGCCGCTCGGCCGGCAAGCAGGCGAGGGCGCTTCCGCCGAGCGGCGCATCCTCGACTATTTTCGTCTCGCAACGCTCGACGGGCTCGGCCCTCTGTCGCGGGCCGAAATCGCGGCCGCGGCGGCGGCGCTTTTCTATGTGGAGCGCACGCAGCTTTCCGCGCGTCCCTCCTTGAATTTCCCCGCTCGTCTTCGGCGCGAGCGCCACATGTCGATTGATGCGGCGACGCGGACGAACCTCGAGTTGACACGAACACTTTCAGGCGCGCGCGATGGCGCGCTCCTCGGCGTCATCGACCGCACAGTGACCGCCGCTGGCGGACGACTGATCGCCGAACGGCTGGCGGCGCCGTTGACGGACGCGGCTGAGATCGCGCTGCGCCAAGCCTCTATCGGCTTTTTCCTCGACGAACCCGGGCTGCGTCACGATCTGCGGCGTGTGCTCAAGGCTGCGCCCGATCTTACCCGAGCCATGTCGCGCCTTGCGCTCGACCGCGGTGGCCCGCGTGACCTCGCCGCCCTGCGCGACGGATTGGCGGCCGCCCACGAGGTCGCGCAAAGGCTCGGCGCGGCGCAGGCGATGCCGGATGAGCTGAAACAGGCGGCTGAGGCCGCGTCGGGCGTCGACAGCGCGCAACGCACGAGGATCGCCGAGGCGCTCGCGGATGCCTTGCCGCTCAACCGGCGCGACGGCGGTTTCGTGAGATCGGGCTATGACGCGGCGCTGGACGAATTGCGGGCGCTGCGCGACGAAACGCGCAAGGTCGTGGCGGAGCTTCAGGCGCGCTACTGCGAGCTTGCCGAAACGCGGCAGCTGAAGCTGAAGCACAACAATTTTCTCGGTTTTTTTGTCGAGACGCCGCTCGCGCAAGGCGAGAGGCTGTTGCGGGCGCCCTTTGACGCCACCTTCATTCACCGTCAGACCATGGCCGACGCCATGCGCTTCTCGACGAAGGAACTGGCCGAGCTCGAAGCGAAGATTGCCTCGGCCGCGGATGAGGCGCTGGCGCGTGAGCTTGCGATCTTCGCCGACCTCGCGGCGGCCTTGCTCGCAGGCGAGCGCGAGATCAAACGCGCGGCGGAAGGGCTCGCTGTCGTCGACGCCGCCGCGGCGCTCGCCGATCTTGCGGCTGACTGCGACTGGACGCGTCCCGAGGTCGACGCCTCGCTTGCGTTGGCGATCGAAGGCGGCCGGCATCCCGTCGTCGAAGCGGCGCTGCGCCGGGAGGGGCAGGCGTTCGTCGCCAATGACTGCGTCCTGTCGGGCCTCGCCGGCCGGGGAGGGCGCATCGCCGTCGTGACCGGCCCGAACATGGCCGGAAAGTCCACCTATCTGAGGCAAAATGCGTTGATCGCCGTGCTGGCGCAAATGGGCTCTTATGTGCCCGCGCGTCGCGCCCGCATCGGCGTCGTCGACCGGCTTTTCTCGCGCGTCGGAGCAGCCGACGATCTCGCACGCGGCCGCTCGACCTTCATGGTCGAGATGGTCGAGACAGCGGCGATCCTCAATTCCGCGGGCGAACGCTCGCTGGTCATCCTCGACGAAATCGGCCGCGGCACCGCGACTTTCGACGGCCTCTCCATCGCCTGGGCCGTGATGGAGCATCTGCATGAGCAGAACCGCAGCCGCGCGCTCTTTGCGACTCATTTCCACGAGCTGACGCAGCTCGGCAAGAGGCTCGACCGGATCGACAATCTGACCGTCCGCGTGACCGAATGGAAGGGCGACGTCGTGTTTCTGCATGAGATCATCGCGGGCGCCGCCGACCAGTCCTATGGCGTCCAGGTCGCCAAGCTCGCCGGCCTGCCGCCGAAAGTGGTCGCAAGGGCAAAGCGCCTGCTCGCCGAGTTCGAGGCGGCGGACCGCTCGAAGCGGAACGATCGCCTCGTCGCCGACCTTCCGCTGTTTTCGGGTGTCGGCAAGGATGAAAGGGACGGGCATGAGCGCGGCGAGCCGGATCTTGGTCGAGAGCCGGTCTCGGCTCGGGACGGCGCGCTGGCCGCCGCCATCGACGCTCTGAACCCGGACGAATTGTCCCCCCGCGCGGCGCTCGAAGAACTCTATCGGCTGAAGCGGCTCAGGGTCGAAAAGAACTGATTCGTCATGTTGACAGGAATCGATCAAATTGCGAGATATTGAATTGCCATAAATTGAATTCGTGCGGATTTGATCGCGGCGGGACGATGTGATCGCGGCGGAAGGATAGGTGCGATGGCTGACGACGACATGCCGCGAGTTGACCAGCAGCTCTGCTTCGCCGTCTATTCGACCCTGCATGCGGTGAACAAAGTCTACGCGCCGCTGCTTTCCGCGATCGGCCTCACTTATCCGCAGTATCTTGTCATGCTGGTGCTGTGGGAAGCGGATGACGTCACGGTGAAGGCGATCGGCGAGCGTCTCCATCTCGATTCCGGCACGCTCACTCCGCTTCTGAAGCGTCTCGAAGGCTTGATGCTTCTCACCCGGGCGCGCGACGCCAGGGACGAACGCCAGGTCCGCGTCAAGCTGACCCCGAACGGGCGCGACCTGCGCCGGGCCGCCAAGCGCATCCCGGCGCAAATCGCGCAAGCGATGGGCCGCTCACCGGATGAGCTGAAGTCGCTGCGCAAGGAGCTGCGGCGCATCCGCAACGCCCTTCTCGGCAAGCGCGACAAGCCGGAGAAGGTCGAGCAGCAGCGCATCGGCTCGTTCTGACGTCAGCGCCGCAGCAGCATGCGCGAGACGACCTTCGACGTATAGTCCACCATCGGCACGATGCGGGCGTAATTCAGCCGGGTCGGACCGATGACGCCGAGCACGCCGACGATGCGCTGCTCGCCGTCGTGAAACGGCGCCGCGATCATCGACGACCCGGAGAGCGAAAACAGCTTGTTCTCCGAACCGATGAAGATGCGCACGCCTTCGCCGCCTTCCGCGCGGCTCAAGAGGTCGATGACCTCCCTTTTTGTCTCGAGGTCGGCGAAAAGGAGGCGGATACGCTCAAGGTCTTCAATCGCCGTCAGATCCTGCAAAAGATTGGCCTGTCCGCGCACGATCAATTGTGGGCCGCCGCCTGAACCGCCAGCCCAGCTCGCAAGGCCGGCGTCGATCAAGCGTGCGGTCAACTCGCCGAGTTCCTTCTCCGCCGCTTGGTGCGAGGCCTCGATCTCGGTCTTGAGCTCGAGCAGAGTACGGCCGCGAACCCGCGCATTGAGGAAATTGCCGGCTTCGAGCAGGGCGGACGGCGGCAGAAACGCCGGAATATGCAGGATCCGGTTCTCGACCGATCCATCCTCGGACACGAGAATTGCGAGCGCGCGCTCCGGCTCGATCCGCACGAATTCGATATGCTTGAGACGAGCGCTTTCCTTCATGGTCACGACGACGCCGGCGCCCCGCGTCAGGCCCGAGAGCATGCTCATGGCGTCCCCGAGCGCCGTTTCCAGCGATTGCTCCTGCGCCGCGGCCGAGATCTGCGCCTCGATGCGCTCGCGTTCCTCGGGGCCGACATCGCCGAGCTCCAGCATGGCGTCGACGAAAAAGCGTAGACCGAGCTCGGTCGGCAGCCGGCCCGCGCTGGTGTGGGGAGCATAAATGAGACCGAGCTCCTCAAGGTCCTGCATCACATTGCGGACGGAGGCGGGCGACAACTGCATCGGAAGCAAGCGCGCGACATGGCGCGATCCGACCGCCTCGCCATGGACGAGATAGGAATCGACGATCTGGCGGAAGATTTCCCGCGAGCGCTCGTTGAGACTGGCAGGTCCGCCGCTCGGGCGCGGCGGATGATCCAAAGGCGTAGTCATGGCGTCAGAATGGCCGCGCGCCGAAGAGGACGCAAGGGACCAGCGTCAGCTCAGTTTAGGATCGCTCGTGGAAGCGTCGGCTGCGGGCCTTCGAAGGGCCTTCTCGATGATGTGCTCGAGATCCCCGAGCACGAACGGCTTGCGCAGAATCTGCGCCCCGGCACAGCAGTCGTCGAGGTAACGCGAGCCATAGCCCGACAGAAAAACGAAGGGAATTTCCCGGGATTTGAGCAGGTCGGCGACAGGAAAGCTGCGCTTTCCGTTCAGATTTATGTCGAGCATCGCGAAATCGGGGTCTGCCTTGGTGAGGGCCTCCATCGCCGCCTCGACGGAGGGCGCAACGTCGACGCAAGTGCAGCCGATGTCCGCCAGCATATCCTCGATCAACATACTGATGAGCGCCTCGTCTTCGACGACAAGGACGCGAAAGCCCGTTTCGATTTTCAAGACGGCCGCACCCCCAACGAGGAAGCCTTCGACCTAAATCGACAAAGGCCAAGTTGGTTCCCTATCGCGACGAAAATTTCAGGCGGCGCCAGTCGTGCTTGGTCCCGTTCTGCGCTCCGTCAGGCCCGCGAAAGGTTTTTTGGTTTCAATTCCCTTCATTGGTCCGTAGAGCCCGGAGCTCGGACGCCGGGCGGCGCCCGGCGGGCAGCTTTGGAATGTGCCTCGGCGGGCTCGCTGGCCGGCTTCGTTTGCGAGCAACTGATGAGCGTACAAAAACCCACAGAAAACGTCGGCGTCCAGGGCCACGGGGAAATTCGCAACAAGGCGCTGCTTCAAGTCGCGATCGCGGAAGCTTTCGAGCTTCTCAATGCGGGCGAGCGGCGTCAGGCCATCGCTCATCTGGCGCAATACGCGGACCTCGCAACGCCGAGCGATGTCGCGAGCTACGTCTTTGGGCTCATTTATTTTAATGCGGACGATTTGCGCAACGCCTTGCTCTGGTTCGAGCGCGCTCTTTCTTTGACTCCCTCCTATCCGGAGGCCCTGAGCGCGCGCGCGATCGTGCTGCAGCGCCTCGGACAACCGGAGGACGCGCTCGAGGCTTTTCAGCAGCTTCTCAGACTGTGCCCGGACGACGCCGACGCATTGTTCAGCATCGGAATCATCCTGCAAAGTCTCGGCCGGATGAAAGACGCGCTTGTCGCCTATGAGAATGCGCTGCGCGCGCGACCCGCTCATTGCGAAGCCCTGACAAATCGCGGCGCACTGCTAGAGCGTTTCGGGCGATTGGAAGAAGCGCTCGCCTGTTTCGAAGCAATCGTCGCTTTGCGGCCGGGCGACGGCGGCGCGCTGTTCAACAAGGGCTCCGTGCTGCAAAAGCTTGGCCGTCACGAGGACGCGCTTGCCGCCTATGAGGAGGCCGCCCTTTCGGGTCCGCCCGACGCGGAAACCGAACTCAATCGCGGCAATGTCCTGCAGAAGCTCGGCCGGCTCGAAGAAGCGCTCGCATGCTACGATCGCTCGTCCCAATGCCGCGACGGCTATCCGCAGGCGCTCTATAACAAGGGCATCGCGCTGCAGGCGCTCGGCCGCCCGATCGAGGCGCTCGCCGCCTATGACGCCGCTTTGCTGCTCGATCCCCGCTATTGTGAAGCGATCTGCAACCGCGGCAATATTTTGCACGAGCTTGGTCATCTCGGCGAAGCTTATGCCGCCTATGCCGACGCGCTGAAGATCCGGCCGGCCTTTCTGCCCGCGCTAACCAACCGAGCCAATATCTGCCTGCAGTGGGGACGGGCGGATCAGGCGTTGCGCTCCTGCGATGAGGCGCTGCGCCACGACGCCAAACATCCGCAGGCGCTTGGCATCCGCGGGGCGGCGCTGCAGAAACTCGGCCGTCTCGACGAAGCTTTGATCGCGCTCGACCGTGCGGTCGAGTCGAACGCGTCGGCGCCGGAGGTATGGCTCAATCGGGGCAATGTTCTGCAGGAAATGGATCGTCTGAACGATGCGATCGCCTCATACAACGAAGCTCTGCGAGTTCGCCCCGACTACCCCGAAGCCTTGTCGGGGCTTGGGGTCGCTCTGAAGGAGACGGGCGACGTCGACGCCGCGCTCGCGTGCTTCAACGCGGCGCTGGCGCACAAGCCGAATTATCCCGACGCCCGCAATAATCGCGCGGGAGCCCTGCTTCTCAAAGGTCTGCTGGCGCAAGGCTTCGAGGACTTCGAGAGCCGCTGGGAGCGGTCCAACGCGCCGCCGAAAACCATCCACGTCGACGCGCCGCAATGGACGGGCCAGGATTTGCAGGGGCGCTCAATTCTTGTCTGGGACGAGCAAGGCCTTGGCGATCTGATCCAGTTCTCGCGGTATCTCCTGCGTCTTGCGGACTCCGGCGCCGAGGTGACGCTGCTCTGCCGGAAGAACATGCGCCGCCTATTGACGAGCCTGCCGAAGCCGCCGCGTTTCATCGAGGCGCCCGACGCGGGCGCTTATGATTTTCAAAGCGCGATGCTCAGCCTGCCGCGCGGATTTCACACGACGCTTGCTACGGTCCCGTCACCCTCGCCCTATCTTCACGCCGAGCCCCGGGCCGTCGCAAAATGGTCGGAGCGAATCGGGGCGCACGGATTTCGAATCGGGATCTGTTGGCGCGGCAATGCTTCCATCAATCTCAAAAGAAGCGTCCCCTTGGACCGCTTTATGGCTCTTGCCGCGATCGAAGGCGTGCGGCTCATTAGCCTCGTCAAGGATCAGGAGCCGATCGACATCGAGGGGCCGGAGCGCGCCCACCGAATCGAAAGTCTCGGCGACGATTTTGACGCCGGCCCCGACTCCTTCATCGATTGCGCAGCCGCAATGTCCGTCGTCGATCTCGTCATTACCTCCGATACGGCCATTGCTCACCTCGCCGGCGCATTGGCTCGACCGGTCTTCCTGGCGCTGAAACATGCGCCGGACTGGCGCTGGCTGATGGATCGGCCGGACTCGCCCTGGTATCCGACGATGCGTCTCTTCCGGCAGTCGCAGCGAGATCAATGGGGCCCGGTTTTCGAGGCAATCTCGGCGGAAGTGGCGCGGCGCGTCCGCGAGGGCTCTGCGACCGGCGTGGTTCCTGTCGACGGCGCTTGTGAAGAGCCCGCCGCGCAACGCGAACGAGCCGCCCTTGTCAGCATACCTGGCGCGATCGGCGAACTCATCGACAAGATCACCATATTGGAAATCAAGGAAAGCCGCGTCAGCAATCCTTCCAAGCTCGACAACATCCGCTTCGAATTGGCTCTGCTTCGTAAAGCTAAGGCTGACGCGGGCTTTGGGGGAGCAAAGCTCGATCAGCTCGAATCAGAGCTTAGAAGCGCCAATGAATTTCTCTGGAATGTGGAAGACGCGCTACGCGCCTGTGAGAATCGCAAGCAATTCGACGATGAGTTCATCTCGCTCGCAAGGCTCGTCTATAAATCGAACGATCGGCGCGCCGGACTGAAGAAGCGGATCAATCTCCTGTTCAACTCAGCCATCGTCGAGGAAAAATCTTACGCCCATTCGTCGTGATAACGCGCGACGGGCGCGGTTCCTGCGCTGCAGACGGGGAGCCTCGAGGTCGCGAGTTTGGCGCAAAGATCCTCTGACCGACAGGTGATGCGCCGGCTTGAGTGTGAGCTTGGCGGTCAGCTGGCATGATGCTTCACACGACGCCGAACGCACCGGACATGGCGCTCGCGAGAGCTGTCGCGTCTCAGGCCGGCGTCTGAACCGCCGCGTCGACACGGGAACATCACGCGAAACGCCGCGCCCCAGCGCCGCGCCCTCCCGAAACGCCGCTGTCCGCACAGGCCAGGTCAGTCGATCTCGGAGCGTCCGGTCGAGCCTGACGCTTCCGATTGACAAGCGGCTGCCGCTCTGGTCCGCTTCGGCCGATCAGATCTTGGGCCAGACGAACCGGAGGCGCGATGACCGAAGCCCCACGCGGAGCCGGCCAGCTCCCGGAAGCGGCGCTCGAACTGCCCCACCACTACATCGAGACGGAGCGCTCGCTTGTCCAGAGCGCGCTGCGCAGCCTGAAGCATGGCGACGCCTTTGCGGTATTCGATGAATATGGCGACATCGGAGTCGGGGGACCAGGACCCGAGGGACTCTATTTCAACGATACGCGTCATCTTTCACGGCTCAAGTTCTTGATCGAGAGAAAGAGGCCGCTGCTTCTCAACTCGGTCGTGCAAGACGACAATGTCGCACTTTCGGTAGACTTGGCCAATCCCGACATTCATTCAGGCGACGCAATTTTATTGCCACGCGACACGATCTGCATCGAGCGAACCAAATTTCTCTGGCAAGGAGTCGCTTATGAGCGCATCGGCTTCCGCAATTTTTCGGAGATCCGGCGGCGGTTCCGGATCGATATCTGTTACGGTGCCGATTTCCGCGATCTCTTTGAAGTGCGTGGAACGACGCGCGAGAGAAGGGGCAGGACTCAAATTGCCCTCAACCAGACCGGCGTCGAATTCCACTACGACGGGCTTGATCAGGTAAGGCGGACGACCAAGCTGATCTTCTGGCCCGAGCCTGCGCGCGCCGATCAGAATCAGGCGACGTTCTTCTTCGAACTCGGCCCGCAGGAGCGTGGCTCCATGTTCGCCTCGGCTGTTTGCGCCGATAGCCGCGAGACGCCCGTCACGCATTTCTCGCTGGCTTTCCGCGATCGGCGCCGCGCCATGCGCGCCAAGACGGCGGCGATCGCGACGGTCGAGAGCTCGAACGACCTGTTCAACGAAGTCTGCCGGCGGGCCACGTCCGATCTCTACATGCTTATGTCGCGCACCCCGCACGGCCTTTATCCTTACGCGGGAATCCCGTGGTATTCGACCCCGTTCGGACGCGACGGGATCATCACCGCGATGATGCTTCTCTGGCTCGATCCCGCCATCGCGAAGGGCGTCCTATCCTTTCTCAGCGCGACTCAATCGACGATCTTCAATGCGGAGGCCGACGCGCAGCCGGGCAAGATTCTGCATGAGACTCGCAAGAGCGAGATGGCGCGGCTCGGCGAAGTTCCTTTCCGCCTCTATTATGGAACGGTCGACGCGACGCCGCTCTTCGTCATGCTGGCCGGCATGTATTTCGACCGCACGGGCGACCTCGACACGATCAAGGCGATCTGGCCCAATATCGAGGCGGCGCTGCGATGGGTTGACGAATTTGGCGACAGGGACGGCGACGGCTTCGTCGAATATGCGCGCGAGGCGGAGAATGGCCTCGCCAACCAGGGCTGGAAGGACTCCTTCGATTCGATCTTTCATGCCGACGGCGCGCTGGCCGAGGGGCCGATCGCCCTGTGCGAGGTGCAGGGCTATGTGTTTTCGGCCAAGCGCCAGGCGGCGAAACTTGCCGCCGTTCTCGGCGAGAGTGCGCTTGCGGCGCGGCTCGCAACGGAGGCGATGCGGCTTCAGGATGACTTCGACAAGGCTTTCTGGTGCGAGGATCTCGGCGCCTTCGCCCTTGCGCTCGATGGTCGGAAAAGGCCTTGCCGTGTGCGCAGTTCAAACTCCGGGCACGCTCTCTTTGCCGGCATCGCCCGCGCCGAGCGGGCGCCCGAGGTCGCGCGGACGCTTCTGTCGAGAGCCGCCTTCAGCGGTTGGGGGGTACGCACCATCGCCAGCGGCGAAGCGCGGTATAATCCGATCTCCTATCACAACGGTTCGATCTGGCCGCACGACAATGCGATGATCGCGTTGGGCTTTGCTCGCTACGGCCTGGGGCGCGAAGCAGGGCAGATCTTTACCGCCTTGTTCGAGGCGGCTGCGCACCAGGATCTGCGCCGTCTGCCCGAATTGTTTTGCGGTTTTACCCGCGGGGCGCATCGCGGGCCGACCGCTTATCCCGTCGCTTGTGCGCCGCAAGCATGGGCCGCGGCGACGCCGTTCGCTCTGCTTCAGGCCGCTCTGGGAATGGAGCTTCTGCACGAGTCGAACGCGATTCGATTCGTCGATCCGATCATCCCGCACTTTCTTCAATGGGTGACGATTACAGGCCTGAGGCTCGGTCAGTCGAAACTGAAGCTGCGGCTCCATCGCCATGACGAAGACGTGACCGTCAACCTTCTGGACCGCAGCGGCGACGCGAAACTGATGCTCGTCAAATGACGCGCGTGCTCGAATCGAAGTAGTGGCTCGGACGTCAAGCAAGCGCGCCGACAGGATGTGGTCGTCCAGGCGGCCGGGATTGCGGCCCGGGGCAGCGCAAAAAGGGCTTACGGCGCAGGCCGCAAGCCCTCCTGATTTGGATGTCGGCCCTCCCCCGGGAGGCCGGCCACGCTCAGTATTTGGCGACCACCGCGGGGGCCGGACCGCCGAAGCGGTATGTGATGCCTCCGCCGATCAGCCACGGGCTCAGCGCCGCTCTGCCGCTCAGGGAGACGAGGCCCGGCGCCACAGTCGCGTTGACGTGCGGGTTCATCATGATTTTCTTGACGTCGAAGTTCAGGCCCCAATGATCGTCGATCATGTAATCGAAGCCGACCTGGCCGGCGACGCCCCACGAATCCTGGACCGTGATGCTGTTCAAAATAACGCCGTCAGGCTTCTGTGAGAAGAAATGCGTGTAGTTGACGCCAACGCCGACATAGGGCTGGAATGGGCCGAAAGTGGTGATGTGGTACTGCAGGAGGACCGTCGGCGGGAACAGCAGAGTGTGCGCGATTTTCCTCCCGCCAAGCGGGCCGCCGTCGAGGAAGAGATTGTGATAAGAAATGCAGCAAATGGCCTCGACTGAAATGTTCTTGGTGAGGAAGTAGCTGATGTCGAGCTCTGGAATGACAGCGTCGGACGCCTTGACGCCGTCGCTGACGAAAGCGCCTCCGGGAACGGTGGTGAGGCCGCCGCCGCCCTGGGGAATGACGCCGACCGCACGCAACCTGACCTGCCAAGGCTGGAAAACCTCCGGCAGAACGGGAGGCGGCGCCGGAGCGACCGGCGGAGGCTCTGCGGCCAAAGCCGCGAGAGAGGACGAACCTAGTGTGAGAGCCGCCAGCAGGCAGCGAAGCATTCTGTACATTTCAAAGCCCCCGATGACCCGCAACGGGGCCCATTCACCTGCGCCGGCGGTTTGCCGCCCCATTCACGATAGCGTCAACTTGGCCTGCGACCACGGGCGCCGGTTTGATCTAGATCAATTCTAGAGCCTCCCCAGTCTCAATGATAAGACCTGTTGCAAAGGGGCAACTCAAACTTTGGGCGTAACAGCCCAACGGCGCCGGCCATTGGTTGCGCGAATGTTCGCAAACGAAACTGCCGCTTAATTCCAATCAAGCCGCATGCTAGAGTTTGACGATGACCAGCGGCTTTGAATCGGTGAAAGACAGGCGTGAGGGCGTTCGAGACCATAGAATCTCCGCGCTGACGCAGACGCTCGGAGATCGCTCCATCGTCCTCGTCGGCTTCATGGGCGCCGGCAAAACCTCGACCGGGCGCCGTCTGGCGCAGAGGTTGGGTCTCCCCTTCGTCGACGCCGATTCGGAGATCGAGGCTGCTGCGGGCATGACGATCGGCGAGATCTTCGCCAAACATGGCGAACCGTCGTTCCGCGACGGCGAGCGCCGCGTGATCGCTCGCCTTCTCGAAGAGGGGCCGCGCGTGATCGCGACCGGCGGCGGCGCCTTCCTGAATGAAGAGACGCGGGCGCGCATCGCGCGGCGCGCAGTCTCGGTCTGGTTGAAGGCCGATCCCGATGTGCTTTGGCGCCGCGTCCGCAAGCGGACGCACCGGCCGCTGCTGCAAAGCCCCGACCCGGAAAAGACCCTGCGGGATCTGCTCGAGCAGCGCTATCCTTATTACGCGCGCGCCGACGTCACGGTCGTGTCACGCGACGGCCCGCATGAACTGGCGGTCGAAGAGATCATCTCGGGCATCGAATTCTTTTTGCGTTTTTCCCCGGAGACGCCCGCTTTGTCTCGGCAAGAACCGATGAACGTCTCGGATCCTTCGTTCACTGCGCCGAAGTCCCCCATTGGCGGATCTTTGTTCGCCCCGGCGCGGCAGGACGCCTGCCCCGACAAGGGCTCCGGCGCGGAGGAGGCGATGGCGAAAGTCGAGGTCGCGCTTGGCGCGCGCTCTTATGAAATTCTGATCGGCGAAGGCCTCATCGCCTCGGCGGGCGCGCATATCGCGCGGCTCGCGCCGGGGGCGGCTTGCGCCATTCTCACCGATTCCAATGTCGGAAAGCTCTGGCTGCCCATCCTCGAGCGTTCGCTGGAGGAGGCGGGGGTCCGCCATGCGAAGATCGTCGTCGCCGCTGGCGAGGGGTCGAAAACCTACGCCGTCTTCGCCGAGGCCTGCGACGCCGTCATCGCGGCGAAGCTCGAACGCGGCGATCTCGTGATCGCCCTCGGCGGCGGCGTCGTCGGCGATCTGGCAGGCTTCGTCGCAGCGTCAGTCCGGCGCGGCATGCGCTTCATCCAGATCCCGACGAGTCTCCTCGCCCAGGTTGATTCCTCCGTCGGCGGCAAGACAGGCGTCAACTCCAGCCATGGCAAGAATCTGATCGGCGCCTTTCACCAGCCCTCACTCGTCCTTGCGGACGTTGCGGCTCTTCGGACGCTGCCGCCGCGCGAGTTTCGCGCCGGCTATGCCGAAATCGTCAAATATGGACTGATCCGCGACGCCGACTTCTTCGGCTGGCTCGAGGCGCACTGGCGCGGCGTCTTTGCCGGCGGCCCCGATCGCGTCCATGCCATTGCGACGAGCTGCAGGGCCAAGGCCGCCATCGTGGCGCGCGACGAGCACGAAAAGGGAGATCGCGCCCTGCTCAATCTCGGCCATACTTTCGGCCATGCGCTCGAACGCATCAACCAGTATGATGGCGCGCGGCTCGTGCATGGCGAAGGGGTTGCAATCGGCATGGCGATGGCGTTCCGCTTCTCCGCGCGATTGGGGCTTTGCCCGATCGAGCTCGGCTATCGGGTCGAGGCGCATCTCAAGGCGGTGGGCCTGCCGACCCGGATTGCCGACATCGAGGGGCTCGACTTGAGCGCGGATGAAATCGTCGAGGCCATGCGTCAGGACAAGAAGGTCGAGCGCGGCGCGCTGACCTTTATTCTGGCGCATGGAATCGGCGATTGTTTCGTGGCGAAGTCGATCGACGCCGCCGAGGCGCGCGCTTTCCTCGAACAGGAACTGAACACGGGAAACTGATACTATGCACGGCGCAGGCGCCGGAGGCTTGCCGGTCTCTTTGTGGATCGCGGTCGCAACCGTTCTTCTCTGCATCGCCTTGTCGGCTTTTTTCTCCGGCTCGGAGACCGCCCTGACCGCCGCTTCGCGCGCGCGGATGCATGCGCTGGAGAAGAGCGGCGACCGTCGCGCGGCGCTCGTCAACCGCCTTCTTTCCAGCCGAAACCGGATGATCGGCGCGTGCCTTCTCGGCAATACGCTCGTCAACATCGGCTCCTCCGCCTTCACGACGAGCATTCTCGTGGCGCTCGTCGGCGACCGCGGCGCCCTCTACGCGACCGTGCTCATGACGGTTCTGCTGCTCGTCTTCGCCGAGGTCATGCCGAAGACCGTTGCGATCAATCATCCCGACAGGATGTCGCTTCTCGTCGCGAGGACGCTCGCCTTTTTCGTCGCGATTTTCGGCCCTATGCTCGTCGGGGTCGACGGCCTCGTCCGAGGCGTTCTGAAGCTTGTCGGCGTCGATCCGAGCCGGCAGCGCTCGATCCTCTCCGGCCATGAGGAGCTCAAAAGCACCGTCGATCTTCTGCATGAAGAAGGCGGCGTCGCGCGGTCCGACCGCGACATGTTCGGCGGGCTTCTCGACCTGCGCGATCTCGAAGTCTCGGACGTCATGGTGCATCGGACCAAGATGCTGACGCTCAACGCCGATGCGCCGCCGGACGAACTGATCCGCGAGATCGTCGGGGCGCCCTATTCGCGCCTGCCGATCTGGCGCGACGATCCTGAAAACATCATCGGCGTTCTGCACGCCAAGGATCTCTTGCGCGCGCTCGACGAGGCCGGCGGCAAACTCGATTCCCTGGACGTCGAGGCGATTTCGCTAAAGCCTTGGTTCGTTCCCGACACGACGCCGGTCAAGGACCAGCTCCAGGCGTTTTTGAAGCGCAAGACCCACTTCGCCATCGTCGTCGACGAATATGGCGTCGTCATGGGCCTCGTGACGCTCGAGGACATATTAGAGGAGATCGTCGGCGATATTGCGGACGAGCATGATCTCGTCGTTCAAGGCGTGCGCCCGCAGGCCGACGGCTCGGTGTCGGTCGATGGCTCGGTGCCGATCCGCGATCTGAACCGCGTCATGAATTGGAACTTGCCGGACGAACAGGCGACGACGATCGCGGGCCTTGTCATTCACGAGGCGCGCGCCATTCCTGAATCGGGGCAGGTCTTCACCTTCCACGGCTTCCGTTTCGAGGTGCTGCGCAAGACCAAGAACCGCATCACCCTTCTGCGCATCCTCCCCTCCGCCGAAAGGACCGCTCGTCCGACGCCGAGGCGAGGCCTGTAAGCAATCACTCCAATCGCAAGAAAGGACGACCGCCATGTCCGCGACCAAGATGCCTTGGGGCCAAGATTTCTTGGGGCCAGGTCGTCGAACTATCTCGCGTTGACATCCAGATTGGTGGATCGCTACCGGTTCGAAAGAAACAACCGCAAGCCTAACGACAGGCCTCCGACGCGGTTTGGCGTCGCGCCGCCGTCCACCAGATGATACCCGGCCCGTTGATAAAGACGCAGCGCGGGATTGGTATCGCGGACGTTTAGGCAGAGCCCGTCGAGGCCACGTTCGGATGCGAGGACGGCCAGATGATCCAGCAACCGCTCACCAATTCCCTTGCCGCGTTCGTCCGCAAGGACCCCGATTGAGACCTCCGGAACGTTCGGCCCGGCATAGTATGTCGGATTCTCCGCTGGCAGGAATTGACGAGCCCAGGCGGCGCCGACTGGAACCCCGTTCCTCTCGGCCAACACGCCGAAATCCCCCGGCCTTTGCCAGCCGTGAAGATGGGCGGCCACAACGGGCACCCGCTTCGCTGTTTCAGCATCCGGCTCATAGCCGGCAATCGCCAAAAAATGCCAGAGAGCATCCTCGTCGGACTGAGTTGCATTTCGAAAAAAGAGATCAGAAGTGGTCATCGAGATTATCATTTGACGGCGGAACGAGGTTTACTGCAGACAAGGGCTCAATCCGCTGTCGAAGATGAGCCGCGATCAGCTCAGCGACCATTTTCGGGTGCGTCTGCGCCAGATCGTGGTTTCCACCCGGCACGATCTGCAATTCCGCGTTAGGAAGCCGTTCGAGCAAATGGCGCCCGACAGCGACGGGGCTTATCGAATCGCTGTCACCCCAGACGAGCAGGGTTGGTATGCGGATCGTCCTTAGCGCGTCTGACAGATCTTCGCTGACTTCTCCGATCCAGCGGGCTGCGCGCGGGTATGTACGATAGTAATCATCGCGCCAGTCGCTCGCGCCCAAGACCCGGACCGGCACTCCGCCTGATGTTGCTACCAGGACCATTCTCCGGATCATGGCCGGGCGCTCCAAGGCGGCGCGGACCGCAATTATGCCCCCGAGCGATTGTGCTATCAGGTCGCAAGGCCGCGTCACTCTCGCAAGAACCATGGCGACCAAATCGTCAATACCACCAACCCATGGAACGTCGGGTTCGTTTCCCAAGCCCGGCCACGACAAGAATACGTTCTCGGACTGCTGAGGCAGCTCGGCGGCAACCGGCAGCCAGAAATTCGCGCTCGCTCCTGCGCCGGGCAAGAAAATCCGTGGCGTCATCCCCGAATTCCTCCTAGAGACCAAGCAATTTCTTGTACAGAAATGTTCGCGCATGTCCGGGCGGGAAATCGCTGAGACAGCCGAAACGCACGAACCCGCAACGCTCATAGAATCGTACGATGTGGGGATCGAAGGTGTCGAGGTAGAGGCCGACGCAATTTTGCGCCCGCGCCTCTGTTTCGGCCTGAGCCAGGAGCCAATGTCCGACGCCCCGGCCCCGCCGCTTCTCCGCGACCCAGAAATGACGGACGTAGCGCCAGCGCCAATGGGTGCTGCCGAGGATGCCGCCGACGAGCGTCTCGCCGTCGTAGGCCAAAATTGAAAACGGCGACTCGTCGCGTGGGCCGAAACGCGCAGCGATCTCGACCCCCAAGGACTCCGAAACGAAAGCGGCGGCTTCCATTTGGGCGCCGTCCTCTTGGGCGTTCTTCCAAACTTTGAACGTTGGCGGCTTTTCAGGCTCTGGTTGTCCTGTCATGGTCCTGCGCATGAAAAAGGTCGTCTCAACAGCGACGGCATCATGTTTGATCGCCTCGCTCTCGGCAATTGCGCCTGGCGCGGCGGCGCCGTTGCAAGACGCCATTGCCCCAGCCTCCGCGCCAATCCAAGCGAGAACAGAGAGGCTCCCGTCGGCCACGCAAGTTCGCGACTACCGCCCGATTTTCCAAGAGTGCCGCAATAATTCGAACGAGACGCGGCTTGCGATCCGCCGCATGAGTCTCGGCGCCCGGCGTTTGCTCCTTCTGGTCGACCCTTCGACGCTCGCGACAAAACTCGACGACGAGCAGCAATGGACCTGCGCCGACACTGACGATGAGTCGCAAAAACAGACGCGATTCGTGGCCGCGGTTCAGAAATCAGCACAGTCGGCTCACGATAGTCGCTCGACATCGCCGGTTTTGACGAACGCCGGACTTTCCCATGGCGCGGGAGACGGCTCCTTCATCACCGCAGATCTATGCCCGAGCCGCAAGCCGCTCGACCGCGCCTTTCTGACAGCGCTCGAGCGAATCGTGCCGCGGCAGCCTGTGGCGCTGGCGATATCAGGACTTTGGCTCGAGAGACATCGCGGCGATTTTGCGTGGCTTCGGGAGCAGGCGCGCTCCGGCGCCTTGGAGATCACCTGGGTCAATCATTCCTATCACCACCCCTATTTTCCGAGCCGCCCGGTTGCGAATAATTTTCTGCTGACCCCGGGCATCGACATCGCCGCCGAAATTCTGAGCACGGAGCGGCTGCTGATCGCGAATGGAGAGACGCCCTCGGTCTTTTTCCGCTTTCCCAACCTCATATCCGACGCGGCGCTCATGGACGCCGTGCGTCAAGACCATCTCGTGGCGCTCGGCGCCGATGGCTGGCTGGTCTTTGCGCCGCCGCTGCGGCCGGGCGCGATCCTTCTGGTCCACGTCAATGGAAACGAGCCGGCAGGCCTGCGGCTCTTCTCGAAGTGGCTCGATAAGGGACGGCTACCGCGGCCCTTCCGACCGATCGACGAGGCTCCATGAGCTGCGCCGCACACGGCGTGACAATTGCCGCCCTGCGATTTGCCAGACGCGTCGAGGAACTGACGCCGCTCGCCAAGCGACGGGCGGCCGGCCTGAAGGCGAGCGGCGGTGGAAATTCAGCGGCCAATGAGCGCAGGCTCGAATAATTCGGAAATCACCGAAACGCGCCGTCGTTCGGCGCATTGCGCCGTAGCGAGCGCGAGATTGGCGACAGCGGGCCGAGCGTCCTACATTTTGCCGGGCAGCCCGGGAATACTGCTGCCGACGCCTATAACGACGATGGTTGAGCAGACCTCCCAAGCCGAGGTCCGGTGATGATCCAGTGAGAGCGCGCCTTGCCCGCGAGGATGGCGCTTGGCAAAGCTCCTGGCTGACGATTCGGCGAGGCGGGATGAAAGAAGGACAGACATTGGCGGCCGAAGACGGGGAAATGCTGGAGGGCGCAGGTTGCGACAGCGCGTCCCGTGTCTTTCACGTCGGCCCGGATCGCAGCGGCGAGAGGCTCGACCGTTTTCTGGCGTCCGAAGCCCAGGCCACGGGAGCGAGCCTGTCCCGCACAAGGCTGAAATCGCTGATCGAAGCGGGCTTCGTCCGAATCGAGGGCGTCGCAGTGACCGACGCGAGCCTTTCCGTCCGCAGCAATCAGACGATCGCGCTCGAGATTCCGGAGCCGGGCGTTCCCGCGCCTCTCGGTGAGGCCATTCCGCTCGAGATCGTCTACGAGGACGAGCATCTCCTCGTCGTCGAGAAGCCGGCAGGGCTGGTCGTGCATCCGGCGCCCGGACATCCGGACGGCACTCTGGTCAATGCGCTGATCGCGCATTGCGGCGCGAGCCTGTCCGGCGTGGGCGGCGTGAAGCGGCCGGGCATCGTCCATCGGCTCGACAAGGAGACGTCCGGCCTGATGGTTGTCGCCAAGACGGACGCCGCGCATCAGGGCCTCGCCAGGATCTTCGCCGATCACGGTAGGACGATCCCGCTGCTGCGCGAATATGTCGCGCTCGCCTGGGGGCAGCCGGCGCGCGCCTCGGGCATTGTCGATGCCCCGCTCGCGCGCCATGCGGTCGACCGAGAGAAGATCGCGGTCGCCGCGCGAGGGCGCCACGCGGTCACCCATTGGCGGGTGGTCGAGCGGTTCGGCGAAGCGTGCTTGGTCGCCCTGCGGCTGGAAACCGGCCGCACGCATCAGATCCGCGTGCACATGGCGAGCATTGGACATCCGCTTCTCGGCGATCCCGTCTATGGGCTGGGGTTCAAGAGCAAAGCGGCGCGGCTGTCGCCTGCGGCGCAGGCGGCGCTGACGGCTCTTGGGCGGCAGGCCCTTCACGCCGCCGTGCTGGGCTTTCCGCATCCGGTGACGGGCAAGCGTCTTCACTTTGAGAGCGCGCCGCCGCACGACCTCAAGAACCTGATCGACGCGCTTGCGGCGGAACAACGCTAAGCCAACGACCGCTATGCGTCAGTCTGGCGCAAGCTTGGCGGAATAGTGAGGCAGCCGGGAGCAATATTAACGCTGGCCGGACCATCTCCGATCTTTCTTTCCACGTACATGCAACTTTTATACGGCGGCGCACGTATAGAGCTTGCTGGCCAGGAGGCGCGCCGCGCGAAGTCGCGCCCTCTTCAACCCGGCAGTATTGCGAAAATGTAATGCGCCGCAACATCACCCGACCCTTTAAGCTGTGGTTCAGGCGCCTTATGTTTCAAGGGAAGCGTGACCGGCTGTTGCAGCGGTCGCGCCAGGACCTGCCAGCCGGAGGTCCCATAGGAGGGTTGAAAGAACTATGAGTGCTGCGCTGCCGATGATCTCAGGCGAGAGTGGGCTCGCTCGTTACTTGAATGAAATCAGACGGTTCCCCATGCTGGAGCCGCAAGAGGAATATATGCTGGCCAAATGCTGGCGTGAGCATGCCGATCCGGACGCCGCGCATAAGCTCGTCACCTCGCATCTTCGTCTCGTGGCCAAGATCGCGATGGGCTATCGCGGCTACGGTCTGCCAATCAGCGAAGTCGTGTCGGAAGGCAATGTGGGTCTCATGCAGGCAGTCAAACGCTTCGAGCCCGACAAAGGCTTTCGCCTCGCCACATATGCCATGTGGTGGATTCGCGCGTCTATTCAAGAGTATATTTTGCGCTCGTGGTCTCTGGTGAAAATGGGCACCACGGCGAGCCAGAAGAAGCTCTTCTTCAACCTGCGCAAGGTGAAAAGCCAGATTTCCGCGCTGGAAGAGGGCGACCTCAAGCCGGATCATGTGAAGACGATCGCGCACCGGCTCGGCGTCGCCGAGCAGGAGGTCGTCGACATGAATCGGCGCATGTCCGGCGACGCTTCGCTCAACGCGCCGCTGCGCGAAGAGGGCGAGGGCGAGTGGCAGGACTGGCTCGTCGACGACAGCGCGAGCCAGGAGAAGATGCTGGTCGATCGTGAGGAGACCGACAACCGGCTTGGCGCCCTCCACAATGCGCTCGGCGTGCTGAACGATCGCGAACGTCGCATCTTCGAGGCGCGCCGGCTTGCCGACGATCCGATGACGCTCGAGGCGCTGTCGGACGAGTTCGACATCTCGCGCGAGCGCGTTCGCCAGATCGAGGTTCGCGCTTTCGAGAAGGTGCAGTCCGCGGTGAAGGCCGGGGTAGCGCGCTTGGAAATGACTGCCCGGCCGCCGCAGATCGCCGGCTCTGCGGCCCAGGCCTGACGACGATCAGATGCGCGGGCGACGACATAACCGGGCTGGCGGACGCGGAGGTTGCGTCCGCCCAAGGCCCCGTGAGTCAACTCGCTCGCTTTGTCTTTGCTGGGCTGAATACCTTCGGTAATTGACGGGGCCCGTTGCTATGATCGATCTCTTTTACTGGACGACCCCGAACGGGCACAAGCTGATCCTCTTTCTTGAAGAAGCGGGCCTTGCCTATGTCATTCGCCCCGTGAACATTGGCAAAGGGGACCAGTTCGCGCCAGAGTTTCTGGAGATTTCTCCGAACAACCGCATCCCTGCCATCATCGACCACGACCCGGTCGGCGGCGGGGCGCCTGTTTCCGTCTTCGAATCCGGCGCCATTCTGCTCTATCTCGCCGAAAAGACCGGCAAATTCATCAGTTCTGACCTTCGCCAGCGCGTCGCGACGCTTGAATGGCTGTTCTGGCAGGTTGGGGGTCTTGGTCCGATGGCCGGACAGAACCACCATTTCAGCCTCTATGCGGCGGCCAAAATCCCATATGCGATCGACCGATATGTGAATGAGACAAGGCGGCTCTATGGCGTGCTGGACCAGCGCCTCGTCGATCGGCCGTTCGTCGCCGGCGATTATTCGATCGCCGATATGGCGATCTATCCCTGGATCGTTCCGCATGAAAATCAGGGCCAAAACCTCGACGATTTCCCGCATTTGAAAGTCTGGTTCGACGCAATCGCGGCGCGGCCCGCGACCAGGCGCGCCTATGAAATCGCCTCAACGATCAATACGATCCCGACCATCTCCGATGAGCGCTCGCGCCAGATTCTGTTCAAACAGGGCGCCCGCTGATCGGGCGGCCCACTTTATTTCCTGAAAATCCCGGCCTATATGCTTGCCCTCCGCGCTCGGGGCGGATTTCCGCACAATCGGAGACTCTGCCCGGCCGCCGTTTGGCCGCGCGTCGCAAGACGCCGGCTGCGATGGGAATGCCGCCTGAGCGCTGAGGCGGACAGGAAGGGGATTGTGACGGGCATGGCGGGACACAGCCAATTCAAGAACATCATGCACAAGAAGGGCAAGCAGGACGCCATCCGCTCCAAGCTCTTCTCCAAGCTCGCCCGTGAGATCACCGTCGCCGCAAAGCTCGGCCTGCCGGATCCCGCCATGAACGCGCGGCTGCGCGCCGCGGTCATCGCCGCGCGCGTCGAGAACATGCCGAAAGACAATATCGAGCGCGCCATCAAGAAGGCGTCGGGCGCCGACGCTGAGAATTATGACGAGGTGCGCTATGAGGGTTATGCCTCGGGCGGCGTCGCCGTTATCGTCGAGGCCTTGACGGACAACCGCAACCGGACGGCAGGCGAGGTCCGCTCTTATTTCACCAAGGCGGGCGGAACGCTTGCCGAGACGGGCGCGGTCTCCTTCATGTTCGACCATGTCGGGCTCATCGAATTTCCCGCTAAGGCGGCCTCTGAGGAGACGATGCTCGAAGCTGCGATCGAGGCCGGCGCCGAGGACGTTCAGTCGAGCGAGGAGGGACATCAAATCGTCACCTCACTCGAGGCTCTGCGCGAGGTCGCGCAGGCGCTCGAAGTCAAATTCGGCGAGCCCACCAAAGCAAGCCTGATCTGGAAGCCGCAGAACACGATCGCTGTCGACGACGAGGCGGGTGAAAAGATCCTGCGTCTCATTGGCCTTCTCGAGGACAATGACGACGTGCAGAATGTCTACGCCAACTATGAAGTTTCCGATGCGCTGGTGGCCAGGCTCGGCGGGTGATTTTCCGCGGGCGAGAGGCGGAGCCTATTTCGAGGTCGCCGCCACATTCGCCTTGTGCAGCGCGCGCGCGCTCTTGTCGGCGCCATCGTCGAAACGCTCGTTCCCCGGAGACGCTTCGAGGGCGAAGCCGGCCATCCGAATGATCGCGGCTCCGATTTCATTGATGTTCTGGCGTAAGAGCGCGTTTTCCTCGCGCTCGGCCGCTTCTTGCGCAGCGAGTCGAGCGGGCTCCTGACGGCGCAGCGCCGTAACCTCCTGCGCAAGGGCGGCGGCCTGCCGCCGCGCCGCCTCGAGCTCCTCTCGCCGGGTCGCCTCCTCGGCGCCGATCCGAGAGATTCTATCGAGGAGCCGCCGCTCCATGGCGCGCGTGGTTTCGATCTGTCTCTTGCGGCGCCGGAGCAACTCCGCTTCCTTCGTTTGGGCGAATGACAGCGCCTCCTCCCGGCCAGCGAGCCGGGCGCTCACGGCCTTGAGCGTTGCCGCCGTGGCTTCGCGTTCAAGCCCGAGGGTCGTCAATTGCTCATCCAGCTTTGCCGCTTCGTTGCGGGCGGCGGAAAGATGTGCCTGTTGCATCACCACAAGCGCCTCAAATTCCGCCAGAGCCCTGCGTTGTCTGGCAAGTTGCGCTTGCAGGGCGGCGATCTCCTCGCGGGCGCGCATCAGTTCCGCGTCCTTGCGCTCGACGAGCCCCTCCGCCCCGTAAAGCGCAGAAGATGTGGCCGCAAGACTGGCCTCGGCCTCGGCCAGCGCCTGGCGCGAGGCGGCAAGAACAGGTGTCTGCTCCGCGTGGCGCTTTTCGAGCGCTGCGAAGGCGTTGCCTTTTTCGACGAGTTGCGCCGTCCTGCGGCCGAGCTCCGCGAGATCGGCCGCGCGGGCCGCGTTGAGCCGCGCAGCTTTCTGCTCAAGTTGCCGCTGCTCGACGGCGAGGGCCGCGCGCAAGGAATCGCGCTCAGCGAGGATTTCGCGGCTCGACAGGGGAACCAGCATTTCGAGCCGTCGGGTCGAAAGCCGAATGGCGCGTCGCCAAAACGCCGGCGCGATCGCGAGAGCGAGCAGCCCTGAGACCAGGAATCCAAGCGCGAAGACCATCGCTTGTTCGATCAAATCAGCACGCTCAGCCTGCGACGGAAGCGAGAGGACGAGGCATTTTTGCGAAAAATACCAAAACAAACCTTAAGCGACAAACCTATGCCTGCAAAACCCAGCTTTAATGTGACCTCGGAATTGCGAACGACGAGAGGGTTTGCCGCAAGGATTCGCTTTGTGCGCCCGTCGCTTGATTTGAGGCGGCCGTGCCCATCCCGCAAGGCGCTTCGGTTGACCGCAGCTTCGCCCTGGCCTGGATCGACTTCGCCTGGGCTGAACTTCCTGCTCAGCTTTTCGGCAGAGGCGCCGGGTCGACGTGAATGACGCCGTTTTTTGGTTGACGTCCGAAATGCGACGGCTCTTGCGAATGGCGGCGCTGACAGGTCGAAAGCTGCCGGCGGGTGGGCGGCCGGGAACAGTCCGGGGCGGTGGGGAAACGGCGTTCCGAAAGGTTCCGGCGCAGGTCAACGAGGCGCCGCGCGCGCCGCGAACGCAACCCGGCTGGTGGGAGCGACGCTCATCGGAATTGTCGCACGGAGTGCAGCCGTGACGCCGATTGCACGCCGTCCGCGAACGCGAGGCGACGCGCCTCGGCCAGGCGATCAGGCCCACAACACCCGCGGCTTGGGCTCCAATAGCTTTCGGCGGCGCCTCTATTCTTTCGCCAAACAGGCGCCGATGGGCTAGCTTCGCTCCCAAGAGCGCGACGACCCTCGCCAGGCCTGGTATGCAAAATGCATCGGCTGCGGTGCGGGTTGAGCCGGCAGGCTCTCATAGAGGAGCTGATGGGATTGGGAGACGCGCGCTGTTTTGACGAGATGACTTTGGCGGGCGGCGAGGTGCGTCCCGTTTACGGCAAGATCGCGCGCTGGCTCGAGGCTACGCCGGTCGAGCATTTGGCCTCGCGGCGCGCCCAGGCCGAGCTGTTGTTTCGCCGGATGGGCATCACTTTTGCGGTCTATGGCGAAAAGGACGCCGGCGAGCGTCTCATTCCTTTCGACATCATTCCGCGCATCATGCTTCGCTCGGAGTGGAGCAAGCTCGAGCAAGGGTTGCTCCAGCGCGTCAAGGCGTTGAACTGCTTTCTGCGCGACGTCTACGGGGCGCAGGAGATCATCAAGGCGGGCAAGATCCCGCCGGATCTGATCCTTAAGAACCCCGAATTCCGACCCGAAATGGTCGGCTGCGCGGCGCCGCATGACATCTACGTCGCGATTGCGGGAATCGACGTCGTGCGCACCGGCGAAGACGACTTCTATGTGCTCGAGGACAATGTCCGCACCCCGTCGGGCGTCTCCTATATGCTGGAGAACCGCGAGGTGATGATGCGGCTGATGCCCGATCTTTTCGCCGAGCACCGAGTCGCGCCGGTCGAGAACTATCCCGACGTTCTGCTCACGGCGCTGCGCTCGATCGCGCCGACCTCGGCGAGCGGACAGTCGACCATCGCGCTGTTGACGCCGGGCCGCTTCAACTCGGCCTATTACGAGCATTCCTTCCTCGCCGATAAACTCGGCGTCGAACTCGTCGAGGGGCGCGATCTGTTTGTCGAGAACGACAAGCTTTATATGCGTACGACGCAGGGGCCGCGCCAGATCGACGTGCTCTACCGGCGCATCGACGACAATTTCCTCGATCCGGAGGCTTTCAACCCGGAATCGGTGCTCGGAGTGCCGGGTCTCATGCGGGCCTATCACGCCGGCAACGTCACTCTCGCCAACGCCGTCGGCACAGGCGTGGCCGACGACAAGGCGATCTACACCTACATGCCCGAAATCATCGAGTTCTACCTCGGGGAGAAGGCGATCCTGAAGAACGTCACGACATGGCGTTGCCGCGAGCCCGAGGCTTTGCGCCACGTTTTGGCGAATCTCGGAGATTTGGTCGTCAAGGAGGTCAATGGATCGGGCGGATATGGCATGCTCGTCGGGCCGCGTGCGACCAAGGCGCAGATCGAAACCTTCGCGGTGAAGCTCGCCAAAAAACCTGACAATTTCATCGCTCAGCCGACGCTCGCGCTTTCGACCACGCCAACCTTCTTCGAATCCGGCATTGCTCCGCGGCACGTTGATCTTCGGCCATTCGTGCTGACGGGAACCAATGGCGTTCGCGTCGTGCCGGGCGGTCTCACTCGGGTCGCGCTGATCGAGAATTCGCTCGTCGTGAATTCGAGCCAGGGCGGCGGCACCAAGGACACCTGGATCGTCGATGATTCAATCTTCGAGTCCGCCGCGCCCCAAACTCAGATTCAGAGCCAAAGTCAGGGTGTGAGCCGGCTCTCTTGACCTCGAAGTCAGGCGGCGCGCCCGTTGCGGCCTGTCCTCCAATAGATCATTTCGTCGCCCGCAGATCTCCGAAAATCCCTCTTGAGCATTGAACCAAAGAGCATGAAATTCTGTCGCTCAGTTCACGTTTCTGTTTGGTCTTGAGGCATGAACTCTCCTGAAAATCCACCTTGTCTCGGACAATGCTCTAAGGGGGCTTGGTAGCAGCAATGCTTTCCCGCACAGCTGACCATCTTTATTGGCTCGCCCGCTATGTCGAGCGGGCCGATTTTCTCGCTCGCATCGTCGAGGCGACGCAGCGTCTTGCGACCTTGCCGACGGATTATTCGGGGACGGGGACCGAATGGGAAAGCGCGCTCGAATCCTCCGGCGCGGCGGCGGGCTTTCGCGAGACGCGCGGCGCCGCCGAAGAGCAGAGCGTCGTCGAGTATCTCACCTTTGCCGCCGATAATCCGTCATCGATCCGCAATTGCATCGAGCTCGCGCGGACCAACGCACGGGCTGTGCGGACAGCGCTCACCGTCGAAATGTGGGATTCGATCAATGGCGCCTGGATCGAGCTCAAGCGGTTCGAGGCCAACAACGCCTCGCGCGGCTATTACGATCGCCGGGAGTTGTCGAGGTTTCTCGACTTCGTGAAAAAGACCTCGCTCGATTACGACGGCTCCTCCTATCGCACCATGCTGCGCAATGACGCGTTCTGGTTTTCGAGGCTCGGCCTTTATATTGAGCGCGCGGACAATACGGCGCGCATCCTGGACGTCAAATATCACGTGCTCCTGCCGGAAAACGAAATGGTCGGCGGCTCGCTTGATTATTTTCAATGGACCGCGATCCTGCGCGCCGTGTCGGCCTTGACGGCGTATCACTGGGTGTACAGGGAGAACATTAAGCCTTGGCTGATCGCGGATCTCTTGATCCTAAAGCTGGAAATGCCGCGCTCGCTCATCGCCTGCTACGACAATATCGTTTATTTCCTGGACGCCATCGCAAAGGCTTATGGGCGGACCGGGCCGGCGCAGAAACAGGCGCACGCCGTGATGCAGCGGCTCGAATGCGCGACGACTGCGGAAATCTTCAAGATCGGGCTGCACGAGTTCATAACGGCCTTCGTGCAGGATAACGACCGGCTCGGAAACACCGTCACCGACCAATATCTGCAATATTAAGGGGCGGCTGCGGGATCGCGGCGGACGGTCGTTGCGGCCGCGCGGCGGCTCACTTCTGGCAGACGCTGCAGAAAAATGTCGACCGTCCCGATTGCACGATGCGGCGGATCACGCCGTTGCATCCTTGAGTGGGGCAGGGCCTGAGTTCGCGATCGTACACGCGAAAATTGTGCTGAAAATAGCCGAGCGCGCCATTGGCCTGGCGATGGTCGCGCAGCGACGAGCCCCCGGCGGCGACCGCCTCTTCCAGAACTTCCCGGATGGTTTTCGCGAGCAGCTCCGCGCGAAGGCTCGGGCCGCCGCCTTTGCCTGCGAGCGTGCCCGCCGCCCGGCGCGGCGAGAGCCCGGCCCGGTGCAACGCTTCGCAGACGTAAATATTGCCTAGCCCGGCGACGAGGCTTTGGTCGAGGAGGGCGGCCTTGAGCGGCGTCGTCTTTCCAGCGAAAAGACGCGCGAGCGTCGCGCCGTCGAGTTCGTCTGAGAGAGGTTCGACGCCCAGCTTTTTCAGCAACGGATGAAGCGAGAGCTCGTCACGCCGCAAGAGCTGCATGAAGCCGAATCGCCGCGGATCGTTGTAGACGATGCGCGCGCCCGTCGACAGGGCGAAAAGGACATGATCATGAGCGGCGTTCTTTTGCGGGACGCCGCAGGGGGATAGGGCTTTTGGCGAATCCGCATCTTCGACGCGAAAGGAGCCCGACATGCCAAGGTGCATGAGGAGCACGTGCGCGTCGTCGAGATCGGCGAGAAGATATTTCGCCCTCCGCCCGAGCGACAGGATTCGCCGTCCGGTCAGGCGCTCGGGAAATCGTTCCGGGAACGGAAATCGCAAATCCGGCCGCCGCTGGTCGACGCCGACTAGCCGCGCGCCGGCCATGGCCGGCTCGAGTCCGCGGCGCACGGTTTCGACCTCAGGCAATTCCGGCAAATTTTGGACCTTCACCCCTGGAACGATGAATGCGGATCAAATCGACGCCCGGCGACGCAATCTGATGGCGCCCTTACGTCTCACGCGCAATGCGAAAACGCCGCAGGCCTCCGCGAAGGATGGTTCGCGAGCGCCAAACATGATCTAAGGCGTTGCGCAGTCGGCCGCCCTTATCGAAAAGCCGGCCTCTGGAGAACAGGAACAGGATCGACACATGGCGGTGATTTTCATCAGCTCTGCCGCGGCCTTATGGTGGTGCCTTGCCGCGGGGGTGCTTCTGATCACGCTCGCCTTCGGATTGGCGCAGCCTTTCGTCCAGAGGCGCCGCGCAACGGCGACCGCGCGGCCTCCCGTCTCCGCGATCTTGCCGATCAAGAGCCTTGATCCCGGATTTCACGCCTCGCAGGCCTCGATGTTCGAGCAGGATTATCCCGATTACGAGATACTCGTGAGCTGTGCGGAAGGCCACTCGCCGGCCCTCAGCGCGTCGCGCCGCATCGCTACAGAGCATCCCGCGCGGCCCTGCCGCTTCATCCATTCGACGAGCCGATCGGCCGTCAGCCCCAAGCTCAATAATCTCGTCGCGCCGCTCGCCGAGGCGCGGCATGACGTTGTCTTGACAAAGGATTCAAACATCGCGCTCGACCCGCAGTCTTTGGCGGCCTTTGTCCAGAATCTCACGCCGGGGGTAGGGCTCGTCGTCGGAACGCCTGTCGCTGTGCGGCCAACGACGTTCGCCGCCCGCATCGAAGCGTCGATCCTCAACGCCCATGCGCGGCTGCTGCTGACCGCTTCGGCTTTTGGCCTCGGCTTTGGCGTAGGCAAAACGATGCTCTACCGGCGAAGCGACCTCGAGCGGGCCGGCGGCGTCGCAGCGATCAGCGGGAATCTCGCCGAAGACACGGCGATCTCGGAAGAGTTCGCGCGGCTGGGATTGAAAACCGTCTTCGCACACCGCACCATCAGCCAGGAGATCGGGGCGCGACGTCTTGCCGACGTCTATCATCGTCAGCTTCGCTGGTGCGTTATCCGGCGCGCCAACGTGTTGTCCTATCCGCTGGAGCCGCTCGCGAGTCCGCTCCCGGCGGCGCTTGCGGCGGCTTTGGCGTCGCCGCTTGTCGGATATTCCGCCGCCTCTGCTTTTTGCTTCACGCTCGCCGCATGGTTCGCGGCCGAAACCGGCTTTGCCGCCGCTAAGGGTTGGGAGATTTCAATCTGGTCGCCGCTCGCCTTCCTCGGCCGGGAGCTTCTGGCTCTCGCGGCGTGGACGCGAGGCTGGACCACGCATGAAGTCGTCTGGGCGAATGACCGGTTCGATGCGCGTCACGGCCCCGCGTCCCCGCCGCCGCAACCGCAATGAGCGTCGCGCCGGGCTAAACTCCCGAACGCGTCACGCCTTGGTTTCCGGCGAGGTTCCGCGTTGCTTGACGAATTGGGTGCCAAACACATAATCCCACCAAGGCGCGGCGACGCCGAAGCCGCGGGTCGGATCCCGGAAATGATGCATCAGATGCAGGCGCCGCAAGGTTTGGCCGAGGCGCGTCGTCGGCTGAGCATGATGGGTGTAATAATGCACCATGTCATAGCACAAATAGCCGATCATGAAGCCCATCAGCACCGGATAGCCGTAAGGCAGCCCGAACAGCAGCCGCACGACCAGAAGGGCGATCAGCATGATCGGGCCGCTGAGCAGCACCGGCATCACGAGGCGCAAGGGATCGTTCGGGTGATCGTGATGGACGCCGTGAACGAGAAAATGGATGCGCTCGCCGAATTTGCTCGGATGTTTGTAGTGGAAGGGGAATCTGTGTCCAAAATATTCGGTCAAGGTCCAGATGACATAGCCGAGCGCGGCGGAAACCGCGACGACCGGAACGCTTAAGGATTGAAGGCTCAAGACGGCGAGAAGCACGACGACGGGAGCATACACGAAGAGCGGCGTCGACCAGTGCACGCGCGACAGCTTGTCGAGCAAAGGATTGTCGAATAGCCGCGGCGACGCGCGGAGGCGATCGACATGCTGGGGAATGCTATAGTCGAAATTGTCTTTCATCTGTGTCATGACGCTCAGAGGTTCGGCAAATTGCAACCCCTTCTTAAAGCATTTTTTGCAGAACCGGAAATTGCTTTGTCTCAACCGGGCCAGTCAGGCGTCGCCGCCAGCTCATGCACGCTGAACAGATGGTCACGATCCGTCCAGACCCGCTGTGGGATGAAGCCCGCGCGCCGGGCGAGCGCTTTGAACTGAGGGATCGTATATTTGTACGAATTCTCGGTATGAATGCTTTCTCCGGGCGAAAAGTCGAAACTGCGCCCGAGAACGCTGACGCGTTGCGCCTCCAGGCTGACGAGATGCATTTCGATCCGGCTTTCGGCGGTGTTGAAGACGGCCTCATGCGCGAACCGGTCAAGGTTGAAGTTTGCCTCCATTTCCCGGTTCAGCCTGACCAGAATATTGGCGTTGAATTCGGCGGTGACGCCGGCGGCGTCATTGTAGGCGGCGCCGAGGATCGAGACGTCCTTGCGCAGATCCACTCCGATGATCAGCCGGCTCTGGGGTCCGAGCGTCTGCGCCATATGCGACAGCAAATCGCAGGCCTCGGACGGGGCGAAATTTCCGATGGTCGACCCAGGAAAAAAACCAAGGCGCGGACGTGTTGCGATCTCCCGCGGAAGCTCCAGGGGCGTGGCGAAATCGCCGAGCGTCGGAATGACGCGCAGGGCGGGAAAACCGCGCGCCAGGCGCTCACACGCCTCATCGAGCGCGCTTTGCGAGACGTCGACCGGCGCGTAGGCCGACAGCTCCGGCAGGGCGCGCAGAAGAATTTCGGTCTTGCGGCTCGAACCGGAGCCGAATTCCACGAGGACTCCGCCGGGCTGCGCGCGGCGCGCGATGTCGCCGATCTTCGCTTCAAGGATGCCAGTTTCCGTTCGCGTCGGATAATATTCCGGCAGGCGGGTGATCTCTTCGAACAGCTCGCTGCCGCGGGCGTCGTAGAAGAGAAAGCAGGGCAGCGTCTTTTGCGGCTGCGACAATCCCGCGAGCACGGCGCGCGCGACATCGTCCGTCGCCGCGATGGCCTGCGCCGCTCGGATCTCGAGGCTCGGCATCAGGCGTCGTCCGCCAGCCGCAGCCCGCAGAACTGCCATCGCTGATGGGGATAGAAGAAATTGCGGTAGGTCCTTCGGGCGTGCTCATCCGGCGTTGCGCAGGAGGCGCCGCGCAAAACCTGTTGGCTGCACATGAACTTGCCATTGTATTCGCCGAGCGCGCCTTCGGCGGCCCGGTAGCCGGGGTAGGGCGCATAAGCGCTTTGCGTCCATTCCCAGACATCGCCGAACATCTGGCGCGGGCCAGCGCCACGCGGCGCGGCAAGCGGCCGCAGCGCGTCGGAGCCGAGCATGTTTCCCACGACAGGAATGCCGCTCGCCGCGGTCTCCCATTCGAACTCGGTCGGCAATCGCTTGCCGGACCAGCGCGCGAAAGCGTCGGCCTCATAAAAGCTGACGTGACAGACGGGGGCGGACGGATCGACCGCCTCGAGGCCCCAGAGCGTCATCTGGAGCCATTGTCCATCGCGCTGCTCCCAATAGAGCGGCGCACGCCATCCGTCCTTCTTGACTTTCGCCCAGCCGTCGGAGAGCCACAGGGAAGGGGCGCCATAGCCGCCGTCCGCCATGAATTCGAGCCATTCCGCATTGGCGACAAGGCGATCGGCCAGCTTGAATGGTCGTAACAAGACATCATGGGGCGGCGATTCATTGTCGAACGCAAAACCGCCGCCATCATGTCCGATGCGCCGGCGTCCCCCGTCGAGGGAGACGTAACCCAGCGGCTCGAGGGCGAGCTGCGCGCGAAGCTGCGCCTCGCGATAGGCAGGGCGCAAGGGGCTTGCGGCGAAGAGGCTCAGAATGTCGGTCAACAGCAGCTCCTGATGCTGCTCCTCGTGATTGACGCCGATCTCGATGCGATTTGCCAGCTCTTCATTGTCGGCGTCGGGCCCGGCCAGTAAGGTTTCGAGCGCCGCGTCGACATGCGCGCGATAGTCTCGCACCTCAGAGACGGTCGGCCGGGTGAGCAGGCCGCGCGAGGCGCGCGGCTGCCGGTCTCCCACCGTCTCGTAATAGGAGTTGAAGCAAAAGCTGAAGCGTTCGTCGAAAACCTGGTAGCCGGAGAGGAACGGCTGCAGGACGAAAGTTTCGAAAAACCAGGTCGTGTGCGCGAGATGCCACTTGGTCGGGCTTGCGTCCTCATTGGCCTGGGCGACCTGGTCCTCGACGCCGAGCGGGTCGGCCAGATGGAGCGTCGAGCGGCGAACGCGCGACAGAAGTTCCGCCAAGGCCGCGCGGCCGGCCGGTTGGGGGATCTCGGATAATGCGGCCGCCTCTGCGCTCATGTGCGTCTCCCTGGTCCCTGTCCTTGCGAGGAGCTAGGCCTTCGCGAAGCTATCCAACGAGATGCCGGCGGCTTGGGTTCCGCCGCCGGCGCCGCTCACGCCAGCCGTTTGTTTCAGGGCCACGCATAAGCGATTGCGGAACGGGCGTCGCCGCTCCGCGGAGGACGCGGCGTCGCATACTTAAGGTTGCGAGAGAGCGGGGACAAGGGATCTTGCGCCTTTCGTGCCGAACGGCTCCTTCCCCCTATGTCGTCGGGGAAGAAGGTGTCGGTGGCGCCGCAGGATGACGGAACGTAGAGAATATATGCGAGATCTAATTCGGTTGCTCTTACTTAAGACGAAAGAAGCTTAGTTCGACGTGCCACTTAGAAGGAAATGAAAATTCCAAAGTATCACGATCCCACGATCCGAATCTATCTCGTACAGGACAGACACTTTTGGAAGTCGGCTGAGCCAAGGGCTTTCCAAAATCCAAATTTTCCCGCATGGGAACGCTGGGTGAATCTCACCACAGCTTCTCGGATCGCGACATAAAGCCCACTCTATACTGTCGAGTAACTCGAAAAACCCTTCATTGCTCGCCGCGTGCCGCCAAAACGCGGCTTCGAAAATCGGCGAAAGTGACAAAGTCCACGGAGTTAGCTTCCGATCTCGCAACCTCAATTTTCTCGGCCTCGCCCTCAGCCCAAGCCAGGGCCTCCAAGGAAACCTGAGTCGGGAAAATTTGGAATATGCTACTATAAGGGAGCACTTCGCCAAATTCCGCAAGGTCCCACGCGCGATTGTGGCTGAATTCGCTAATTGTCTTTGCTGAGTTGTTTATGCAAACAAAATTAATCACTTCGTCGATAAGTTCGCTCTCATCTTTGCTAAACCGCCAAAGATCTGGTTTCCCCATAGGATGGAATTCTTTTTTCTGATACCCGAAATAATCGACAGTCTTGATATCAATCTTGCCGTTTTGAGCAAGTTCCGACAGCGACTCTAGCAACGAATCGCACGTCGGACCGAATGGGCGCTTTCTATAAGTAGCTCCAGTAATAGGACGCCCGTACTCTGCATAGAAAAACATGTCGCTAAAGTATAATACCTTATGGAGCTTGACGGCACCCAGGTTGGATGGGTCACACTTCTCGCATGCATAGAGAATTAGGGCATTAAGTTTTGCTCTATCAAACTGCATAGCCGCGGCTCCGAACGGTCCATGATAAGCATATACGACTTGCTTTGAAATGCAAGTATTTGTTCTAGCTACATTTTTACGATTCAAAACAAGGATTTAGATGGCATGCACTAGGCGGGCGGAGCGTCCAGGGGCGCGGCAAATCTGCGCAGCGCCCGGCCAAGGAGCATGATTGCGCGGGCGTTGAACGCTGGAGCGTCGCCGCCGAAGCCAAACCAGCGCCGGGGCGCCTCGGCTTCCATCCGGAGCAGATCCGCGCCGACTGCGATAAGTACTTCGGGCGTCGCGCCAGAAAGTCCCGGCGTGACGGCGTCGAGACCAATTGGCTGTTGCGCATAAGCTCTCGCCCGGCATTTCACCATGTAGCATGCGGTCCGGGCGGCTTGCGCCTGAATGAGGGCGGCGAGCTGGGGGTGGGTGGACGACGGCTTTGGCGACATCACGGCTTCTCCGATTGATTTGGAGAAGCTAACAGGTATTTATACCCACATCATCGGTGATAGTACCTTGCAACAAGGTAATCTTACACAGACCTTCGGCGCCATTGACCGAATCGAACGACGCCCTGGATCGCAGAAGCCCATTCTATTTTGACGCTTCGGATCGGCGGGGCGTTGTGGCTTTCGAGGTCGAAAGTTCCCGCCGCGGCGCCGCGCTGGATTCGCTTGAGATAGCGCTTGCCGTCGGCGGTGCGGACCGCCGCCTCCCAGCCGATGACCTCACCGGCGTCGGCGCCCTGCCGCCAGCAAATGATCACGTCGCCGGGGTCGTAGCGAGGCCACATGCTGTCGCCTTCGACCTGGAACGCGATGGCGTCCGAGGCGATCGGGAAGGGCACTTCGATTTCGTAAAGCCCTTCAGGGGGAATTTGCTCGAATTCGGGAAGGATCTCCGCGCCGGCGCCGATGCGTCCGACGACGGACACCCGATTGCCGGGCGTCGCATCGCCGACTCCTTCGAGCAACCATGCGGCCGTCGTCTTGAGAACGGGCGCGAGCGCGATCAGCGTCTCGGTCGTGACGCCACGCCGGTCTCCATTGTTGACGGCGCGCTTAAGGTTGCGGATGGCGTCCGGCTTCTTCGCGGCGAGCGAGGCCGCGTGCGCGGAGAGGCCCAGGGCGGAGAGCCGGCTTTCGATGCGGGTGAGAACGTCTTCCAAATCCATGCCGGTATAATAACCGAACATGGGGGCGGGCGCATCAGGTAAAAATACCTTTACAAGCAGGTATAATTACCGTATCCCAAAAGCGTGGCGCGAGCTGCAGCCCCGCAGCTGACCCAATAAGAGTGAGGGAGAGTGACGTGAGCGTTCAAACCGAGACCCGTAAATCCCGCTGGACCGGCGATCGCATCGCGCGGCTCGGCTTCCTCCTCGGAATGGGATGGGACGCCCGCCGAATTGCGGAAGACCCGCTGATTGCATCGACGCCGAACAATGTCCACCGCCAGGCGCAACGCTTTGGCCTCGCCTTTCGCGCCGCCGCGGCCGCTCTCGCGTTCCGTCTGCCTCCCGACGCGACGCAGCTCTATGACGCCGCCGCGGCCAAGCGCAGCCTGACGCGCGAGGCGATGATCAAGCTGGTGCTGCTCGTCATCGCCGCTGATCCAAACCTTCTCAACAATATTCTCGACGACGGGCTTTGATCATGGAGCGCGTCGGCACAGATTTCCTCGAGGGAGTCGATCCCCTCGAAGGCGGCGCGCCGCCCCTCCAGTGGGAGCCCGAGCGCGTCGGGAGGGCCTTGGTCAAGGCCTTCATAACCCTCGACCGCTTGCCGCGGGTGCGCGGGCCGAGGACGCCTGGCGGGCATTGGCCCTTGCACGCCGTCGAATGGGCCGATCAATTGGCGCAGGCGGAGAATGAAGAAAGCGAACGCCGCTCGCGCGAACACGCCAGCAATCGAACCCGCCTGCGCCCGACGGGCGCGGAGATCGCCGAAATGGACGCGGCCTTCGACTGGCTGCGCGAATTGCGCGCAATCGACAGCGGCATGGCTCTCGTGACGATTCTCTGGGCGTTGCGCGCCGCTCGCGGCAGATCGATCAAGGCGCTTTGCAGCGAAAAAAAGTGGGCGCCTCACACCTTCTATCGCAAGCGCGCGAAGGCGCTGACCCATCTCGCGGCGTGGCTCAACGCGCGAAACCGGCCGGCTTTCTAGCCGGCGCGCAATCGCGTTCGCGCCAGGCGAACGCGATCCGTCGCGTGGAGAGGGAGGCGGCGTCTGCGGCAGGTTTCATATCGATCTGCAGGCACGCGAACTCCGCCTTTCATTCTGTAAGATCGCGGCGCGCCTTGCCGCTTGACGCATTGACATGCAAGCGATTGCAAGCCCTATATGCGCGCATACAGCGCCAGAACTGCGTCTTTTCATCATCATATAATCGTCGATCCTTCAAGCCGCGCAACCATGCCGGCAGCCGCAACGCGTTCCCTGGAACGCCTTGCGCGAAACACCGTGGCGCGGCCACGCGGCAGACGGCGCCGCACCCGAAGGCTGCCTCGTCGACCGCCTACAAACATGTAAGATGCGCAATTTCGCTGTTCGTCCAATGTATTGACTTGCAACGGATTGCGAGAGAAATATACGCGCATGCAGCGCCAGAGCTGCATCCTCCTTTCATTGGCATGATCTACCGGCTCGACGCGCCTGCGAATGAACGCCTCGCCGCGCGCAAGTTCGGCTTGGCTTGGCTCTTCAGCGCAAGCACATGAGCTTCACTTTGGCGCAAGTCTGCACATATAACATGACTATAGAAATATAAAGTGGAGGAGAGCTGATTGGCGTGCATGCCTTCGGATGCCAGCCGCCGCACCAAACAATGTAAGATGCGCAAAAACCTCGCTTTGTCGATGCATTGACTTGCAACCGATTGCGAGGCCAATATGCGCGTGTCGCAGGCGAGATTTGCGCCTATCGCCAGCGGCCGTTGCATGAGACTTTGGCCTCTGTATGAGACTTCGGCCTCGTTGAACCATCGACCGCCGCTCTCAATCACATCGATCGCGCCACCCATGAAGGGCGAGACCGCGATTCGGCGAATTCATCACTGTTCCAGCTGGTAATATGAGGCCGCGGCCCTTGGCCACGAAGCTTCGTGCCGCAACTACCGAAATCTCGAAGACGGGATCGTGCATGGCGACATTCAGCCCCGGCCAGGAGGCGGCGCGCCGCTTGCTGGAGGGACCGCAACGCTACACATGTCTCGCCGGCGGCACTCGCTCAGGCAAGACTTTCCTTATCATTCGCGCGATCATTTTCCGCGCGCTACAAGCGGAAGGCTCGCGTCACGCCGTTTTGCGCTTTCACGCCAACGCGGCGCGCGCTTCAATCGCGCTTGATTCACTGCCCCAGGTGATGCGCCGCTGCTTTCCCGACAAGAGTTTGAAGGAGCGTCGTCAGGACGGATATTTTGAACTGGAGAACGGATCGCGCATCTGGGTCGGAGGCCTCGACGATAAGGACCGTGTCGAAAAAATCCTCGGCCTCGAATATTCGACGGTCTTCCTGAACGAGGCGTCGCAGATCCCCTATTCGTCGGCGCTGATCGCTTTCACGCGGCTGGCGCAAGTCGTGCCCGACATTCGCCAGCGCGCTTTCGTCGATCTCAATCCCGTCGGCAAGTCGCATTGGACAAACCAGCTCTTTGGCGACAAGCGCGATCCGGTTTCGATGCAGCTCTTGAAAGATCCTGAAAACTACGCCCGAGCGTTTCTCAATCCGCCGGACAACAAGGCCAATCTCTCCAGCGAATTTTTGGCGAGCCTTTCAAACCTGCCTGAAAAACAGCGCAAGCGCTTTTATGAGGGAGTTTACGTCGACGAGGTGGAAGGGGCGCTTTGGACCTATGACGTGATCGACGCTAATCGCTGCGCTCCGGAGGATATTCCGAAGGAGAAGCGCGCCGCCGTAGTGGTCGCCGTCGATCCGTCCGGAGCGGCGGGCCGCGACGATCTTGGATCCGATGAAATAGGCATCGTCGTCGCGGCGCGAGGGTTCGACGGCGATGGTTATGTCCTCGACGATCTTTCATGCCGGGAGGCGCCAGTCGCCTGGGGCCGGCGTGCTGTCGTAGCATATCATAGATATCAGGCCGATTGTATCGTGGCCGAAGGCAATTTCGGCGGGGAGATGGTTCGCGCGACGATCCAGGCCGCCGATCGCAACGTGCCGGTGCGGCTCGTCGCTGCGAGCCGCGGCAAGGCCGTCAGGGCCGAGCCGATTTCCGTGCGCTACGCGCAAGGCCAGGTGCATCACGCCGGGCGCTTTACGAAGCTCGAGGATCAACTCTGCGCATTCTCCAGCGCAGGCTATAGCGGCGGCGGAAGCCCGGATCATGCCGACGCAGCGATCTGGGCGCTGACTCATCTGTTCGGCGCCGATGACGGAACCGGCATCATCGAATTCTATCGGCGTGAAGCGGAAAACCGGGGCGGGGCGTGACGCGCCGCGGCCGCGTCAACCTTATGAACGCGAAGGAAACAGCATGGTCGATCGCAGCGCCGGGACAAGAAGCTGGCCGCTCAATCCTTATGAGGTCGATATCCGCTTCGCAAATTCGCCCGCCGGGGAGAATGGCTGGTTCGGACCGCTCGAGCCGATGGCTCCGCTGGCGCCGCCAGACGTCGCCGGCCGCCAATGGGATTACCCCTCCGGCTACAATCTGTCGACCGTCACGCGAAACTTCGAGCCGATCACCTTCGCGACCTTGCGCGGGCTCGCCGACGGCTACGACCTTTTGCGCCTCGTCATCGAGACGCGCAAGGATCAGACGTCGCGCCACGGCTGGACTATCGTCGCTCGGAACCGGCAGGCGGACGCGACGCTCGATGCGGAACGCATCGCCGCCGCGACACGCTTTTTCATGCGGCCCGACGGCCGCCGCTGCTTCGCGGACTGGCTCCGCATCCTTCTCGAAGAAGTCTTCGTGACCGACGCGGCGGCGCTCTATTTGCGACGCGACCGCGCCGGGCGGTTGAACGCATTGATGCCGATCGACGGCGCGACGATCAAGCCTGTCATAGACAATTTCGGCCGCACGCCGGAGCCCTATATGCAGGACGGCGCAGTGGTCTATCCGACCGCCTACCAGCAGGTTCTGAAAGGCTATCCTGCGATCGACTATTCGGTGCGCGATCTCATTTACCGGCCGCGCAATCTCCGCGTCAATCGCGTCTATGGCATGAGCCCGGTCGAGCAGATCGTGACCACGGTCAACATTGCGCTCCGGCGGCAGACTTATCTCCTCGACTATTTCACGGAAGGCAACATCCCCGATAGTCTGATTGGGGTGCCGGAGAATTGGACGCCGGATCAGATCGCCTCTTATCAGAAATACTGGGACGCCTATTTCGACGCCGATCTAGGCCGTCGCAGACGCGCAAAATTCGTTCCGGGAGGCGTTGCGAAGACCTTCATCCAGACGAAGGAGCCGGAGCTCAAGGGGCCATTCGACGAATGGTTGGCGCGGATCGTCTGTTTTGCTTTCTCGATCTCGCCGCAAGCCCTAACGCAGACGATGAATCGCGCCACTGCGGAAACGCAAAAGCAGCTTGCAGAAGAGGAGGGCCTCGGGCCGATTCTCGCCTGGGTGAAGTCGCTGATCGACGGCGTTCTGGCGACCGAATTCGATGCGCCCGATCTCGAATTCGTGTGGCGTTCCGCGCATGAGATGGACCCGGCGGCGCAAGAAGCGATCCTTTCGGGCTTTGCCTCCAAAGGAATCTTGACGATCAACGAGGCGCGCGCCGCCCTCGGCCGGCCGCCGTTGCCGGAGGCCTCGGCCGATGCGCCGATGGCCTTGACCGCCGGGGGATATGTGCGGCTTCCCGAATAGAACTTTGGGCTCGTGATCTCCTGATCTCACCGCGTCCGCATCCTGCAGGATAGCGCGGGCGCGCGCTCGCGACGCAGCGTCGGTTCGAGGCGGCGCGTCCGTTCGCCTTTCAAGTCTTCAAACGCCAAGGAGTACGCATGTCCGCGCTGCGAATGTTCATACCCATCACCAAGGTTGACGCGGCGCAGCGCCTCGTCTTCGGCGTGGCGACGGCGGAGGCTGAAGACCGAGCCGGAGAAATATGTGACTACGCCTCGACGAAGCCCTTCTATAAAAAATGGTCTGAAGAGATCGCTAAGTCCACCGGCGGAAAATCGGTCGGCAATCTTCGCGCGATGCATGGTCCGGTCGCCGCCGGAAAGGTCACGCAGATCAATTTCAACGACGCCGACAAGCAGATCGAGATCTGCGCGAAAGTCGTCGACGACGCCGAATGGGCGAAGGTAATCGAGGGCGTCTACACCGGATTTTCGCAAGGGGGAGCCTATGCGAGGCGCTGGACCGACGAAGATGGGTTGACGCGCTACACCGCGGAGCCGAACGAAATCTCGCTGGTTGATCTTCCATGCCTTCCGCAAGCGCATTTCGAGATGATCAAAGCTGACGGGACGCGTGAGATGCGTCGTTTCGACAGGAGCCGGGACGGCGCCGCTGAACTCAGCAGCATCTTGCGGGAGCTCGATGATCTTGAGGCCGCGCCGTCCGGAGCAGACGCCGGAGGGGATGCGGTCGACGCGCCGGATCGATTGCGTGACCTCGTCACGCGGGCCGTCGCCGTTCTGCGCGCCATCGCAGGCGAGCCAACTGCAACAGTGGATCAGGGTCGGGACGTCGGCGCTCAGCCTATGACGTTGTCGGCCGGTTCTCGCGGCCGCCAGCCTTGCTCAGGTACGGCGTTGTCGAAAGACGTAGCCCGCCGCGATGAGGCCGGCCAGGCTCGCGTGCAGTCCGTGCATGACGCGGCCGTCGAGCTCGGCGCCGAATGCCACGCGCGCAAAAATGCCTCGGGCGGATTCGAGAAGCGCTTCGACGCGCTGACGGCGACGCTTGCGGACGTGCTTCAGCGCGTGAAGCAGATCGAGGCGCAGCCTTTGCCGCTTCCATTCGCGGGTCCCGCGCGCGCGGTCGCGAAGCACGAGGAAGCAGGCTTCGATCCACGCGGCGGCGAAATGGTCGAAAAGCTCCTGAATGATCCGGAGGCGCTTTCGCTTCTCGCCATCAAGCTCGCGCAACGCAACGGCCGCGCCGGAATGCGCTGACGATTCGTTCCGACGCCGTTCATCCAAATTTCTATCCGCAGGATGATGCGGAAATCCCTTTCGCCAGGAGTACCCCATGACGATGCAAACCGATGCTCAGGACGCTCTGGACCGGCTGAAAACCGCCCAGTCGAAGCCGCTTGGCGATCCGCGATTCAAGAGCCTTATCGGCCTTGAGAAGAGTACTTTTTCACAGAGCGGCAGCCCCACTTCCGGCTTGACGTTCTACGACCTCGAGCTCGGCGCGAAATTTCTCTATCCGGTGCTGACGCCGCTGCGCAACATGATCCCGCGCGTCTCGGGCAAGGGCGGTATTCAGGCGGCCTGGCGCGCGATTACCGCGATCAACACGACGGGGCTGCGTTTCGGCGTGTCGTCGGCCAATCGCGGCGGCGTTCTCGCCGTGGCGACTCAGGATTACACGGCGACCTACAAAGGGATCGGCGTTGAAACCAGCGTCGATTTCGAGGCGCAGTTTGCTGGCCAGGAATTCGACGACGTCCGTGCGATCGGCGCCAAGACCGGCCTCGAAGCGCTGATGCTTGGCGAAGAGGCGATGATGCTCGGCGGTTGTTCGAGCGGCCTTGGGGTGACGCCGACTCCGTCGCTCACGGCGTCCGCGAGCGGAGGAACGCTTGTTGCGCAAAGCTGGTCCGTGATCTGTGCTGCGCTAACCCTCGATGGCTTGATGAACGGCTCGATCGCGGGCGGCGTGCAGGGCCAGGTCACCCGAACCAATGCCGACGGATCGACGGATACGTTCGGCGGCGGCGTCGCTAAGAAAAGCGCGAACGCCGTCGTGCCGACAGCGGGGTCGACTGGCTCGATCAGCGCCAGCGTCGCGCCGGTTTCGGGGGCGCTCGGATATGCATGGTTCTGGGGCGCGGCAGGCGCCGAAACGCTTGGCGCCATCACGACCGTCAATTCGGTCGTCATTACCGCTGCGGCGATCGGTTCGCAGACCGCGGTCTCGCTCGGCGCCAATGACAACTCCGGCAATGCGCTCGCCTTCGACGGCCTGATCTACCAGGCGATCAAGCCTGGATCCGGAGCGTCGATCTATACGATGAGTTCGGGCGCGGCCGGCGTCGGCTCGCCGCTGACCGCCGACGGCTCCGGCGGCGTGATGGAAATCGACACCGTTCTGAAGGCGATGTGGGACAATTACCGGCTGTCTCCAGATACGATGTGGGTCAGCTCGCAGGAAGCGTTGAACATCTCGAAGAAGATCCTCGCTGGCTCGCAGAACTCGGCGCAGCGTTTCGTCTTCGAGACCGCGCAGGATCTCGTCGGCGGCGGCATTATGGTCCGCTCCTACCTCAACCGCTTTTCGATGCAGGGCGGCAGCGTCGTCGACATCAAGGTTCATCCGAACATGCCGGCAGGAACCATTCTGTTCACGACCAAGGCGCTTCCCTATCCGCTTGCCGGCGTCGGCAACGTCATCCAGGTGCGCACGCGACAGGATTACTATCAGATCGAGTGGCCGCTGCGGACCCGCAAATATGAATATGGCGTCTACGCCGACGAGGTGCTGCAGCATTACTTCCCGCCGTCCATGGCGCTGATCACTAATATCGGCAATGGCTGATCCTTGCCGGGGCGGTCTCGATACGGCCGCCCCGGATCGCAACGGTCCGCTTTTCAACTCAGAGCGACGCGCAACAAGGACGATCGCTGATGAAACTACGCATCCCCGACGGCTGCGGCGCCGTCTCCCATCTTGGGCAAAGCCTCGAGATCGCGGAGGATCAATCGATTGAAGTCGACGACGCAGCATGGCCCGTTCTCTCGGCGCATGGCTTCAGGCCGTGGGAAGACCAGCCCGAGGCGGAGATCTCGGAGATGACCCGCGAACAGCTCGTGACGGCTGTGATGAACGCGACCGCGAAGGCGCTGCGGACGATCGGAACGGAGGAGATCAGGGCGCGGCTCATTGCTTTTGAGGCTTCCGCTCCTTCGCTCGACGAAAGCGCAGACGCAGCGCAGCCTACGACAAGCATCGACGCCGAGGCCCTCTCGGCGCTCAATCGGAACGAGCTCTTCGCATTCCTCAAAGGGAAGGGTGTGGCCGTTTCCCTGCCGATCACCAAAGAGGGATTGCGAGCGCTGGCGCGGCAGACCTTGGGTCTGACGTGACGCAGGCCGGTTCGTCCGTTCGGCGCACGACTTCGATTGTTCCGATTCGCATCAGCCTCGAGGATAACGGACCATGGGCTCACCCTATGATCTTGCCAGTCTTGCGGACGTGAAGACCTGGCTCGACGTCGCCGGGGGCGATGACGACGCCTTGTTGTCGCGCCTCATTACGCGGATCAGCCGCGCCGTCCTCAACATTCTTGACCGGCCTTCAATTCTGCCGACGGTTTACGCCGAGACCTATGACGGGGCAGGCGAGCGGTCCATCATGCTGCGTCAATGGCCTGTCAACGCGATTGTCTCCTGCGGCGTCAACGGGCTTTCTGTTCCGCCGGCGCCGCCGCTTGTCGCCGGGGCGGCGTTCTACCCTGGGTACGTGCTGGATTCTTCGGAAGCGGCGCCGCCTGGGCGGATGCAACGCCTGTCCTTGCGCGGCCGGCGCTTCTCGTGCGGCGTTCAGAATGTCTCGGTGTCCTATCTCGCGGGCTATCAGATCACGAATGAGAGCGCGACCGCGCCTGCGACCTCGCCTTTCAGCGTTGCAGCGCTCGCGCCTTATGGCGATTGGGCGAGCGATGGCGGCGTGGCTTACGCAAATGGCGCCGCATTGACGCCGGTCGCGGCCAATCCGGGCGCAGGGCAATATTGTGTTGCTGACGGCGTCTACACATTCTCTGCGGCAGACGCCGGCGCGACGCTGAGCGTGACGTATGGATATGTGCCTGCCGATCTTGCCGTGTGTTGCATGGATTGGGCGGCAGAGCGATATGTCTATCGCTCGCGCATCGGTCAGCAGTCAAAGTCGCTTGGCGGTCAGGAGACGGTCGCTTTCATCGTCAAGAACGTGCCGGACTTCGTTCTCGCCGCCTTGCAGCCATATCGCCGCGTGGCTGCTCCGTGATCGAGGCGACATTCGACGCAGCCTCGGTGCGGGATGCGCTCGTGCGCCGGGCCGAGACGCTTCGCGCTGCTCTCGAGGTCAGAATTCGGCAGAAACTGTCGGGCGAAGCCCTGCAGACGCACTCTGGCGCGCTGGAGACTTCGATTCGGTCGTCGGTCGAGGATCGTGACTCTTCGGCCTCGATCCTCGCTTCGAGCATCGGCGTTCCTTATTCGGCGATCCAGGAGTTTGGAGGCAAAACCGCCGCGCATGACATTGTCGCGACGAAGGGACAGGCTCTGGCCTTCAGCTCCGGCGGAAAGCAAATCTTCGCCAGAAGTCTACACCATCCGGGTTCGACGATCCCCGCGCATTCCTACATCGGCGGCTCTCTTGCCGAGCTCGCTGACGACATCGCCCTCGGCCTGAAGCAGGCCGTCCTTGAAGCGCTCCGCCAAGAGTGAACCGCGGTCGAGCTCCCGCGCGAATTGAAGCTTACAGCGAGGAAAAGGCATGCCCGCAACGAGACGCGAGATCGCAATCGAGGCGCTGCGGAACCTCGTCGCCGGCGCCTATGGCTGGAAGGCCGGCCCAACGCGCCGGCTGAAGCTGTGGAGCGACGTGCCGCCGATGAACCGGCCGGCCTGCTTCCTCTTCGAGGGAGGACAGGAGACATATTCCTGGAGCGAAGGGGCGGCGCCGAAACGGGCGATTGAAGTGAGGCTTTTCGTTTATCTGAACGCCAAGGATCCCGCCGTTCTCGGCGCGGCCCTCGTCAATGACGTCATGGACGCCCTAGACCGCGCTTTCGCGCCTTCCGGCGCCGATCTCGCTCAGGGCCGAAACACACTGGGTGGCGCGGTTCATCATTGCCGGATCGACGGCAAGACTTTGAAAGATCCAGGCGATCTCGACGGCGACGCGCTGCTGATCGTTCCTGTGAAACTGATCCTTCCCTGAGGGCTACGAAGATTACCGCCGTGAGCGCTCGCTCCAGGCACGGAAGCGAACGCGACGGCGCCGGCATTGGTCGAACGAAAGAGGTCATTCATGTACAGTTTCGGCTCGGGCGTATTGCTCGGAACCCGCACGGACATAGCGAATGGGACGCCGGTCAATTTCGGTTTGGTGCATGAGGTGACCATCGAGGAGACGGCGACGATCAAGGAATTGACCGGTCAGTATCAGCGCCCGGTCGCGATCGCTCGAGGCACGATCAAAACCACGGGAAAGGCAAAGGTCGCCCGCATTTCCGGTTTGGCCTTCGCCAATCTGTTCTACGGAGTGACGCCGTCGGTCGGCCAGCTTGCAACCTCCTTCGCGGAAGCGGCGGCAGTGCCCGCGGCGGCGCCCTATGCCGTCACCGTTCTCAATGCAGCGAATTTCGTCGACGATGAAGGCGTTATTTATGCCGCGACCGGCTTGCCGCTGACGAAAGTGGCGTCTGCTCCCTCGGCCGGACAATATTCGGTGTCGTCCGGCGTCCTGACGTTCAACGCCGCGGATTCGGGCAAGGCGATTTTGATCAGCTACACCTATACGGCAAGCGGCTCTGGACAGAAATTTACTGTGACGAACCAACTGCTCGGCACGACCCCGACCTTCCAGGCCGTCTTCTACACAACATTCCAGGGACAGGCCATTTCGCTGAAACTGAATAATTGCACCTCGAGCAAACTGTCCTTCCACACGAAGCTCGAAGATTTCGTCATGCCGGAGTTCGACTTTTCCTGTTTCGCCGACGCCGCCGGGAATGTCATGACCTGGTCCTTTGCGGAGGCCTCGTGATGCGCCCGCGCGTGGAGACGGTTCGACTTGGCGAACGTGAGTGGCCGATCCGGCCGCTGACGTTGCGCCAGGTGCAGGAGATCGAACCTATCCTTATGGCAAACCCTTCGGAAGCCAAAGGCAATGTCGCGGCAGCGATGGCGATCGTAGCGATCGCTTTGCGGCGCGATCATGCGGAAGCGGCGACGGCGCTTGGCGACGTCGAGGCGACTGCGGCCGAGGTCGGCGCCGCGATGGCCACGATCCTGCGCCTTGGCGGATTTCTTCCCTCGCCGGCCGAAGGAGACGCGGGAACGGGGGAAGCGTAAGCGGGCGCGCCCAGCGCGAGAGCGTCGCCCGCCTCGATTTCGATTTCGTCTATGCAAGGCTGATGACGGCCTGCGGCTATACGCCGGGAGAGATTGACGAAATGACGCTGCACGATGTGCAGGCGCTGTTCGCCTATTGGCGCGATTTTCCGCCGCCGCATGAGATACTGAAATGCGTTCATCGCATCGAACGCAAGCCGCAAACGCCATCGTCGAAAAGCAGCGACGATCCGAGCGGGATCGGCGGCCTCGTCGCTCGATTCCCCGATGGTTTCGTCCGCGCCGCCGACGGCGGCTGAAGCCGCCAGTTTTGCGCCGCGCGCTTGGAGCGGATCGCTGATTCGCTCCAAGCCGTCTTTGTGTTCCAAGGCCGCATTTGCGACCAGACGCTCCACGAGGAAATCTCGCCCATGACTGATGACGTCACTATCCGGTTTACCGCAGACGTGGCGGATCTGCAGAAGGGAATGCAGCAGGCGGCGAACGCTGTCGATTCGACGACCGCGGCGCTTCGCAACGGGGCGACCCAGATCAATACCTCTTTCGCGAGTCTCTCTCAGGCCTACGCCAGCGGCGCCGCGCAAACCATCGTAGCGGCGCGGGCTTCGGGGGGCGAGGAGCTGGCAATCGCTCGGCAAACAGAGCAGGGACGCTACGATATTGCGCTGAACGGCGTGAAGCAGCAATCCTCACTCATCAGAGAACAGGCTCAGACCGGCCAGATCTCGCGGCAACAAGAATTGGCGGCTCTGCTGGATGCCGAGAAGCAGCGCGAGAGCATTGAGCAGCAGCATCTTCAAAGGCTGCAAAGCACTTATCAGCAGGGCACGCTCGCCTATGCGACGGTCCAGCGTGAGATGGAAGAGCTCACGAGCCAGTCCGCGCTCCGGCGCGAGCAAATCGAACGCGAGGTCAATCAGCAGATTTACGCGGACTACAGACGCAGCTTTGAACAGATCGGATCGAGCGTCACCGGTTCGATCATGGGGTTGATACGGGGACAACAGACGCTGGGTCAGGCTGCGCAAAGGATAGCTCTGTCTATAGTGCAATCGTTCATTGCGGCGCGCGTGAGATTCGTCGCCGATTGGCTTGCCGGTCTTGCGACCAATACCGCGGCGACGGCGGCGGCGCAGACGGCGCAGACCAGCGCCGTCGCCGCGGGGGCGTCGGCGCGCGCCGGCCTTGAGAACATGGCGGCGGCAGGGTCCAATGCAAATGTCGTTGCGACGGTTTTGAAGAACATCACCGCCTCGGCGGGCGAAACCTTCGCGGGAATCTTCGGTTTTCTCTCGCCGGTGATGGGGCCTGCCGCGGCTGGTCCGGCGGCTGCCGGCGAAGCCACGGTGCTCAGCGTCGCGACGGGGCTCGCCTCCTTCGCCGTCGGCGCCTGGAGCCTCCCTAGCGATATGATCGCTCAGGTCCACCAGGGCGAAATGATCATTCCGGCCGGCCCGGCAGGCGCTCTGCGCAGCGCGCTTTCCGGGGGAGCGGGAGACGGTGGAACGGTGCAGGTCCACCACGCAACCAACTTCACTGTTCAGGCGATCGACTCTACGAGCGTGAGGCAGTTCTTCAGGAACAATGGAAAGCAGATCTTGCGCGCGATCAATGAGGGCGCGCGCACCGGATCCCACCTCGGTTTCTCGAAGCTCGGCGGAGCGGTCTGAGCGATGAGCTACATCAAGGGGGTCAATCTACTCCCTTCGACGGGGGAGTGGACCTACGACGTCGTGCCGTATCAAGGGCGTCGCGTGACCGAGCCGGCCATTTCCGCAGTCAATACCTACTTTGCGCCCGGCGGCTCGAAGACCGATCTCGATTATGCGATCGATCAGCTGCAGTCCGAATTCCCCGACTGCGGAACGGTGGCTCTCGTCGTGGCATGGTTCGGCGATTCGACCGATGCGTCGAACTGCAAGGTCTATCCGTCGACGACCTACATCGGGGGCGCGTTTGAGCGCTGGGACGGCGGGGTATGGACGCACGACGTCTGGCGTTGCTCCGGACTGACGCAGACGTCCCCGGGTCTCATCCCGATCTCATCGAATGGCTCGTCATTCAGCTATGGAGGCACGCCGTCCGATCAATCGATTGTACGCTGCATAAGGGATCTGAAGGCGCGCGGCCTGCGCGTTGTGTTCTATCCCTTCCTGTTGATGGACGCGCCCGGATTTCCTTGGCGCGGCCGCATCGCCTATCCGGGACCTGACATTTCCGCTGAGGCGACGACCGCGGCGGCGAGCTTTCTGGGCTCGGCTTCGCCCGCGCAATTCCTACGCGATCCCGTCAATCTAACGGTCGGCTACACCGGCTCCTCGACGGACTACTCATTTAGAAGGATGATCTTGCACTATGCCAATCTATGCGTTGTGGCCGGCGGTGTGGATTTATTCCTGCTGGGATCTGAGCTTCGCGGCCTTGAGACCATTCGGGGGCCGGCCTGGACCAAGGCCGGGTCCGTCGACGGCTCAGGAAGGGCGATCTGGGACTACCCTTTCGTCGCGGGACTGATCGCTCTCTGCGATGACGTCCGCGCCGTCTTTGACCAGGCTGGCCTCGCCGGGGACACCTCGGGTTTCCACAATCTTATCTCCTACGCGGCCGACTGGTCGTCCTGGATGGGATATCAGCATCAAGGCGCCAACGGCCAATGGCCGCATCTCGATCAGCTATGGGCGCATAACAACATAGATCTCGTCTGTTTCGACAATTATCTGCCGATCAGCGATTGGACCACGGGAGACGGCGGCGTCGACGCCGCCAATTGGCCTTATCCGACGCCGGCAGATTGGCCGCCCACTGATCCGATGACTGTCGGGCTTGGACTCGACGGGCCGCCGGCATTGGAAAGCAAGGCCTATCTCAAGGCCAATATCGAAGGGGGCGAGAAGTTTAACTGGTTCTACTCCGATAGCGTCAATCTCGGGCGTGGGCTCGACCCGAACGGCTCGGACCTTCAGGTTTCGCGGCCGGAAGGCGACAGGCTTTTACAAGACCGCCAACGCTATTATGAAGGCCAGCAACTGCTTGCAAACAAGCAACTGCGCTGGTGGTGGAACAATACGCACCAGGCTGTGTACGACAGCGGCGACGGCGCGGGGTTTGCTCCGCACGGGCCGATCACGGCGTGGAACGCGCAATCGAAGTCGATCACTTTCACGGAATATGGCTTTCCGACCTGCGACCGAGGAACCAATCAGCCGAATGTGTTCTTCGATGCTAAATCGAGCGAAAGCGCTACGCCCTTCTGGTCGATCTGGCAAATGGTGGAGGGCGGCGGCTTTCTGCCGCGCGTCAACGCCAATCTCGTTTTGCTCGCTCTGCAGGCGATCTACGAATATTGGATTACGGATGGCCATAATGACATGTCAGCTGCAGGCGTCAAGATGATTGAGCCGGCGTTCATGTCGGTCTGGAACTGGGACGCGCGCCCATTCCCGGTCTTTCCGATCCGCGGCGACGTCTGGGGCGACGCGGGCAACTGGCCCTTCGGCAACTGGCTCGGCGGCAAAGGTCCTTTTATTCCGCCGCCAATATCCGATGCGTCGCCGGTTGCGTCGCCACCCGCGAGCTTCCCTGTCCTCGAGGGAAAGAGCTGGTCGGTGCACTACAAGCCTTCGTTCATGACCGCCGTGACCGAACATGTCTCTGGACGCGGCAGTCGCATCTCGCGAACGGCGGCTGCGGTCTGGGACATCGAGTTGTCGTTCGATCGTCTGGCGATGGACGGCGGCGCGCGGGACATGCAGACCCTCGCCTCATTTTACGAGCAGATGCGCGGTCGCGCGACGCCTTTCCTCTTCCCCGTGCCGCGGGAGCTCGGTCTCGGTTCGAGCGTTCTCTGCCGATTTGCCGACGATCAAGAGGACCTGGAGGAATTCATGAGCCGGCTTTGGCAAATGCAGATAATGCTCCTGAGGACTGTGAGGGAATGAGCATTCCCTCATTTCCGGCGCTGCCCGGCCAGGCATGGTCCGTGCACAAGCGGCCGACGTTTTCGACCCGCGTCGCTTCCCACGCTTCGGGCCGAGAGGCGCGGACGCCTCTCTACGCCTATCCGCTCTATGAGTTCGAATTGACTTTCGAGGGGCTCGCCTCTGATTCGCGCTTCCCTGGCGTTGGCGCCAACTCCCTGCAGAGCCTTCTTGGCCTCTACCTGCAATGTCAGGGTCAGTTCGGCACGTTTCTCTATACGGACCCGACCGACAATGCGGCGGTCGGGCAGCTGGTTGGCACAGGCGACGGAAGGAGCGCTGTGTTTCCTTTCGTACGCACGCTCGGCGCGTTTACGGAGCCTGTCGGCTGGGTGCTCGCCGTCCAGAACGTCTATCTGAACGGCGTCGCTCAAACGGGCGGATGGACGCTTTCAGCGCCAAACAGCCTGACGTTTGCGAGCGCTCCGGCGAGGGACGCCAATATCACGGCGGATTTCAATTTCGCCTATGTGTGCAGATTTCTCGACGATCAGACCGACTTCGAAAACTTTATGGCCGGGCTCTGGCAAGTGCAATCCTTGAAGTTCAGATCGGTGAAGCCATGAGAGCCGCATCCCCCGCCTTGACGGCGTATCTCAACGGTCTGCGCGCCGGAGGCGACGCGCAAGCGCTCGTCGCCGACTGTTACACGTTCTCGCTGAGGACGGGATTGATCCTGACATACACCAACGCCGATGTTCCGATCTCTTTAAACGGCGCAACCTTCGTGGCGAATTCTGTTCTGGTGGACGGATTAAGGTTTAAGTGTGAAGTCGGCCTTAACGTCGATCAGCAACAGATTACTCTTGCTGCAAGGCCGACAGATACCCTCGGCGGCGTCCCGATCCTGCAGGCGATCCGCAACGGCCTTCTGGACGGCGCCGACATCCAGCGTGAGCGCGCTTTCCTGACCTCATGGACGGCGTCTCCGATTGGCAGCGTCATATTGTTCAAGGGTCGGGTAGGGACCGTCGACAGTATCGGGAGAACAAGCGCGCAGATCACGGTCAATTCAGATCTCGTTCTGCTCGACGTCGACATGCCGCGCAATCTCTACGCACCCAACTGCCAACATGTTCTTTATGACTCGGGATGCGGGCTCGTCAAAAGCGCGCACGGCGCGAACGGGACTGTCGGGGCCGGATCGACCGCGATGACCATCAACTGGACCGGCTCAAGTGGCGCCTATGCGCAAGGAACGGTTACTTTTTCATCCGGTCCGAACACCGGCACCACGGCCAATGTGAAGGACGCCAATTCGAGCGCGCTTTATCTTAGTCACCCGTTGCCGAACACGCCGGCGCCGGGTGATGCATTCACGGTCTATCAGGGATGCGACCATACGCAGGCGACCTGCCGCAACAAATTCGGGAATCTCGGCAATTTCAGAGGCTTTCCCTATATCCCGCCTCCGACTTACGCATATTGACGATGGCGACCGAAGCGCTGATACGCGCCCGGATTGTCGCAGAGGCGCGCAGATGGGTTGGAACGCCCTATCACTCATGCGCTGACGTACACGGGATCGGCGTCGATTGCGGGATGCTGCTCGTGCGCGTCTTCGTCGACGCCGGACTCATCCCGGCGTTCGATCCGCGGCCCTATCCGGAAGATTGGCATTTGCATCGAAGCGGCGAACGCTATCTAGGGCTCGTCTCGAAGCATTGCGAGGAGGTTCTGGAACCGCAACCTGGCGACATTGTCGTCTTTCGTTACGGCCGCTGCTTCAGCCATGGGGGTGTCGTGACGAACCTTGATCCGATCACACTCGTCCACGCATTCCAGCCCTATGGCGTCGTCTTTGAGGAAGAAATGGAGCGCAATCTGCAGCTGGTGGAGCCGCGGCGGCCGCGGCGCTATTTCAGCCTTCTCAAAGGGGAGCGCAAATGAGCTTTCTGCGACAGAAACGGAGCGCCTCGCAGATCCCTGTGTATACAGGTCTCCAAATTCAGACGTCGAGCTCCGCTGTTCCGATCCAGATCGTCTACGGGGCCAATAAAATTGCACCCAATGTAATCTGGACCGGGGGCTTCAGATATACGGCTCAAAAGACCAAGGCTGGAAAAGGCGGCGGCGGATCTATTGCCGGCTATGATTATCGAACCGGGTTTGTGCTCGGGCTCTGCGAAGGGCCGATCAACGCCGTCAGCGGCGTCTGGAACGGCCAGTCAATCACTTATTTGTGGAATCTGGGATTGGGGCTGTTTTACGGAACGACGCCCCAGCAGCCCTGGGGTTACCTGACCTCGTCGTTTCCGAATCAGGCTCTGCCTTACGGGGGACTCGCTTATGTCGCGACGGCTTCGTTCGACCTTGGATCAAGCCCGAATTTGCCTTCGCTTGCCTTCGATGTCCATGGGCTTCTCGTCGGAACCGGTCTCATCAATCCGTGGGATGCGAACCCGGCGCTCGTCATCCAGGATCTATTGATCAATCCGCAATACGGCGTCGGATTTCCGGCGGCAAGCATCGACGCCACGACATTGCTTGGCGGATCGGGAGGATCGTCCTACCAAGCGTATTGCACAGCTTCCTATCTGGCCCTTTCGCCGGTCCTTTCGAATCAGGAATCGGCCAACAGCATCATCACGCGCTGGCTCAAATTGACCAACGCCGCGGCGGTGTGGTCGGGAGGCAAACTGAAAGTCGTGCCCTATGGCGACGGTTCAGTTACGTACAGTGGGGTGACATTCGTTCCCAATGTGACGCCGCTTTACGATCTGACAGATGACGACCTCGTCTTCGAGGCAGACAGGGATCCCGTCGAGATGGTACGGAGCGACCCCTTCACCGCGAAGAATCTGGTGACGCTGGAAATTCTCGATCGTAACAATTCTTATGACGCGACGCCCATCCAGGTTTGGGATCAGAACGCCATTGAACTCTATGGGACACACGTGGACTCGTCGATCACGGCGCATGAGATCTGCGATCCATGGGTGGCCAGGATATCGGGACAGCTGATCCTTCAACGAAACCTGTACGTCCGGAACACATATCAGTTCAAGCTCGGCTTCGAATATTGCCTGCTCGAACCGATGGATCTCGTAACCATAACGGACCCCGTGCTCGGCATGAGCAATGTTCCCGTGCGGATTATCTCGATCGAGGAGGATGAAGCGGGTGTCCTTGCCGTTACGGCCGAAGACTTTACCGGCGGCGCGGCGACGGCGGTTGCTTATCCCGTCCAAACAGGGACGAAAACCGGACTCAACCATGGCGTTGCGCCTTCGTCGGTCAATCCGCCGATGATCTTCGAGCCGCCGTCGGCGCTGACGAATGGCGTCGCCGAGGTGTGGATCGCGCTATCCGGAGGAGTAGCGCCCGTCTACAAGTTGGCCGAAGACGGTTCGACAGGATATCACGCGGCGACTTGGACGGCGCCATCTGGAAACAGCGGCGATATTTCAACCATTACTGTCTCGATCCAAGCTGGAGAGCGCGCGGCCGTCAGTTTGCGAGCGAATGACGGCGTTGCCGACAGCCAGTGCAACTTTGATCTTGTTGCGATGACGGCGACCCAATTGGTCGGGGCGACATTTTCGAATGTCTCGATCGCCCAGGGATCTGGAGACTTCATTCTCATTTCGGCGTCCTTGCCGCTGCGTGCCGCGTCGCCGGCGCCATCGTTCTCTTTGTATCTGGCAAATCCGGCGGGAATCATCTCCTACGCTGGAACCGCGGGAAGCGGCGTCCTCATTTGGAATCCCGAGGTCTCGACCGGAGAGGAGAGTCCCTCGGCTGCGGCCGTCGCTCCGGCATTGATGGGGACGGTTCTAACGGCGACCAACGAGGCGACGCCGGATGGGCCGCCCGGCGGCGCCGATCCTTATTGGGGAGGCGCCTTCGTCTATCTGTCCACAGACAACGCTACCTATGTGCAAATTGGCGAAATCAACGGACCGGCGCGGCAAGGCCGTTTGACCGCGCCGGCTGCGCCACCGCTGGGAGACAATCCGGACATAGCAAACACCATATTGGTCAGCCTGGCCGGGAGTGGCGGCTCTCTAGAGTCGGGCACCGCAGCGGATGCGCAGAACGGCGTCACGCTCTGTATCGTCGACAATGAATTGTTTGCCTACCAGTCGGCGACGTTGACCGGCAGCAGCGTCTATGCGCTCGCTTACATGGAGCGTGGGCTCTACGGCTCGAGCGCCGTAGCGCACGCTTCGGATGCGCCATTTGCGCGGCTTGACGGCTTGATTTTTAAGTATGCTTTGCCGCCGGCTTTTATCGGCATCCCGATTTATCTGAAGTTTCCAAGCTTCAACATCTTCGGAAACTGCGTCCAGGATTTGTCGACTTGCGCCGTCTATTCCTACACGCCAGTCGGCTCGGGAGGCTCGGGGCCGGTCGAACAAGCGCTCGGAGTTGGGTCGAATCTCGACTACGGGCTCGCGAGTTCCGGCGTCAACGAGTCCGACGATTTCGGCCTCGCCTCAGACCCCTACGCGACAGTCATAGATTTGGGAATGGCATCAGCATGAGCGTTCAAGTCAAAAGGCGCCGTGAGACGGCGAGCTTTCTCTCGACCTATATCGGAGCGGCCGGAGAGTTGCTCGTTGACACGACCAGCTGGCGAGTACAGGTCCACGATGGCGCGACGGCCGGCGGTCACCCGGTCGCCCTGCTGACTGACGTGCCGAGCCTTCAGAATGCGCCGGGCGTCGGCGTCAATACGGCGTCCGACGCGACGAATAAGCTTGCGGTCAAGTCGGCGGCGGTCCTGTTCGACAACATCGGCAACGGCGTTCAATTCAAGGTCAACAAAAATGTTGTTGGAGACACGGCCTCGCTGGTGTTTCAAACAGGCTACGCTGGACGGGCCGAGATCGGGCTTTGTGGCGACGATAATTTCCACTTGAAGACGTCAGGCGACGGATCGACGTGGACCGATGGTGTCGTGCAGCGCACGATTTCGATTCAAAACAGCGGCGATATCAATGATTCATCATCGGGCTCGGGCCTCGACCACGATCATTCGCTGACGTTTTCCGTTCCAGCGAATTTTCTCGCCTCTGGCCGCGCTCTTCGGGTCACTGCCCATTACCGCCTCGCCACGGGATCAGCGCCCCCGCAGATCAGCCATAAGATCAAACTTGGTTCTGCGATCATCGGACAGGCCGGAGCGAATAGCCCGGCAGCAAACCAAAGCAACACTCAGACATCTATTTCGTGGTTGTTTCAGGCCATCGCGGCCCCGAGCGCATCGTCTGGAATCGAATGTGCGCTCCTGACGGTTCCGAGTGGAGTAGGCGGAATGATCAATAACAGCCTCACGCCGATGCCAGTGAATGTTTCGACAAATGCGGCATTGGCGCTGAAGGTGTCGACGGTCTGGGCTTCTGCAGGAACCGGCGTCAATCAGATCAAATTGAGCCAGCTGATCGTCGAAGCGCTGAACTGAACGATCGCATTGCCCGCCTTTCAGCCCGCCTTCGCGGCGGGTTTTTGTTGTCGCCGACGTGGAGCCGAATCGGATGAAAACGCAATTCTTGACGCCCCCCGATGACGGCAGTCGAAACGCTATCACAGTCAGTGGCCGTCTCTATCAAAGCGCGCCCGGCGTGGCGATAGCCATCCCCGCTTTCGACCTTCCCGCCCTTGAAGCGAACGGATGGACGGTATTTGCCGGAGCGGCCTCGCCGATGACGACATCCGCCTATGCGTCGGGCGCCGTGAGCGGAGTGATCACATCGCCGACCGGATCCGCCGGGGGCATCGGGGTGCGGCTTTATATTGACGGTTCAGCGACGCCGGTCGGCGCCACCGTCTCCGACGCGAATGGCGCTTGGTCCGTCCCGACAGGGAGCCTGGCGGCCGGATCACACATGTTCAGCGTCGAGATTGACGAAAGCGCAGGCTCCTTTGTGGTCGGAGCGACCGGCGGCAATTCGAGCATGGATTTCAGCAACCCCCTGAACAGCGGATTGATTGCTGCAATCGCAGCCTAACGCGGAGTTAATTAATGGCCTTACCCACACTTTCCGTCACGCCCGGATCGGGTGCGACCATCAACACGCTGCCGAATGCCCCGGCGATCACCGCCAACAGCGTGTCTGTGGCGCTTGCAACCGATCAGGCCACCGTGCCGGTTTCCGCTTCGACGCTGCCCTTACCGGCGGGCGCAGCGACCGCCGCCAACCAGGCTACAGAGATTTCCTCTCTCGCGTCCATCCTCGCAGCTATTCAGGCGACCGATTCGGCGATCTCGATCACCAATCGCTCGGGCTATGTCAATGGCGCGGTGACGGCGGCGACCATTCAAGCGGCCGGAACCGCGGGCGGCTTCGCGCCAGGAGACACCGTCACTATGCCGACGGGGGCGGCCGTCACCACGCCGGCGGCGCTCAATGTCGCGACCACGGGCGTTGTCGCCGCGACGGTTGCTGCGGGCGGATCGGGCGGCACGACCGGTACGCAGACCGTCACCGGAACGACCGGGAGTGGGACGAAATTCCAGGCCTCCGTCACGGTATCTGGCGGCGCGATCACGGCCGTCAACTCGATCTCGCTCGCGGGCGCTTATACCGTTAACCCGGCGACGCTCACCGCTGAGCCTGTCACCGGCGGCGGTCTCACCGGCGCGACGCTCAACATCAAAATGGGCATCGCCACATTGGGCGTGACGACGGCGGGCGTCTACTCAGCGCCGGTGACGAACCCGATCGCGCCGGCCTCCACGTCGGCCTCAGGCTCACTAACCGGCGTGACTGTTAATCTCACCGCCTTTTCTCCGCTATCGACGCAGGTCGCCGCTTCCAATACGTCGCGGCAATATCTGGCGATCCGCAATGAGAGCAATTCGTTGAATCTTGGCGCATCCCTTTCTGGCGCAGCTTCCTTAGGCGGCGTCGGCACGACGGCCTTCTTTCCGAGCGGCGGCGGCTTCGAATGGGCCGGCAACAGGGCGCCGAGCAACGCTTTGACCGTCATCGGGCAGCAGGCATTCCAGCAGTTCACGGCTTGGGAGGGCTAAGTCATGCCGAGCATTGGCGCCCGCGCCGCGACGGGTGAAAGCATCTATGCAAAGATCCGCCGAAAATACGCCGCCGCCCGCTTCAACAACCGCTTCGTCAATGGCGTCATGGCGTCGCCGCCAACCGTCACGGACAGCTTGACGCAGCCCGGAACAGGGCTGACCAACATCTTCTATTTCACCCCGTCCGGCGGCACGCAGGCGCCGGTTGGCACGTTTCGCTTTCGCGGCGGTACGCCGGTTTGGAACAACTTCGCCAACCATGGTCTGTTCTTTCCCGAGACCCATGCGGGTCCGTCCTTAACGACTTGTCTTGCCGTGTCGACGATCGTGGAATTCATGACGGACAGCCCGACCTTCTGGCTTCGCAACGACACCGGCGGCGGCGGCTTGAAGATCATCGCCGATGGGCAGTACCATTCTGCCCTAAAGATCGTTCACAGCGGTTCGAACATCTATTGGCTGATCGACTTCACCTCGGTCGGCGGACGCAAAATGCGCAGGATCGGCATCGATGTCGAAGGAGGCATCCTCGGCATTCACTCAATCGGCTTTTCGCCCGTCGATACTCTTCTGGCAGTGTCCAACAGCGACATCTTGAGTGGCGGCTTGGCGGGGGACAGCTTTTCGACCGGCGCGGGCTCCGCATTCCAAGGCGACGCTTTTTGCAAAGTTCTCGGAGCCGCTCTTGATGCGGATATCCAATCCTGTGGGGTCGGCGGCACCGGCTATGTGAATAACGGCGGCGGCACGCAGCCGACAGCGGCCCAGCACATCAGCGACCTTCTGAACCCGAGCTGGACGAGTTTTTCGCACTACCAATATCAGCCTTATGAAATCTTCCAGCCCAATGAGTTCTACTGCTTGAACCACGGCTACAACGACGTCGGTGGTCCAGATCCGACCGGCGCTCTTAGTATTCCGCAGATGCAGAATTGCGTGGCCCAGATCCGCGCCGTTTCAGCGAGCGCGCCGATCTTCGTCTTCGGTCTACAAGCGCAGTGGTTTGCGAAGCCGTTGACGACTGGGATCATATACGAGACTGCGCTGCTTAATGCCGTCACGGCGCTCGGCGACGCCAACACAATCCCGGTTCCTATGCTCACCGATCCCGTAGGAGCGGCGTTGTGGGGAACGGGGAACTCGGGCGCGCCGACTGGCAACGGCAATTCCGACATCTACCGCGACGGGACGAATGGCGTCCATCCTACCTCTGCTGGGCACACAGAACTCGGTTTCGCCGAAGCCGACAGGCTTGTTAAAGCCATTGCGGGCAAAGCGTGATCATACGTGAGCAACCCACCGCCTCAAAGAACCGATGTAGGTTGGCCAGACCGCACCCGATCCAAATCTCAAAGCTCTCCCGGATCAAACCAGCTTTTGCTCGGGCATCGGCGGTCTGTCGAGACATGCTGAAAACAACGGATATGTCTCTGTCCGCGTGACGCCAGTTGCTCCTTATTCGGCTTGCGAGCAGTGGTTAATCACGCCGTCCGCACCTGTGCGCAATCTACAGATCGATTTCGGCTTGGTGCGATCTCCTTCTCTTTAATCAGGTCATCCCGTTCGGGGTCAGTTCAGTCGACCTGATCTCTGGCCGACAGCTCAGTGGGACGCCGACGATCAACGCCGCGGGCTCCGGCGGCACGAACGGCGCCGCAGTCTACGCTGGCGCCAACGGCTGCGGCGCCGGCCACAAAAATCGCGATTATCTCCCGAACGATAGCTTCGGCGCGCGCAAACCCGGGCCCGGACGGCAACAACGAGGGCGTGTGTAAATTGCCTTCGTTCAAGCCACGCGTTGCCGCGGCGCCAATGCGCCACCTTCGAGATCGCCTTCGAATCTGTCCCGCCGAGGCAGCCGACACCCCTCTTTTTTCGAGCCCGCATCGCGCCGGCTCGTCATACCCGGAGCGCGTCATGGCCCAAGGAAAATTCCCGGTCTGCCTGTCCTTTACGCTGAAGGAAGAGGGTGGTGAGTCGAACGACCGGCGCGATCCTGGCGGGCGCACCAACCGGGGCGTCACACAAGCACGCTACGATCATTACCGAAAGAAGAAGCGTGTGCAACGGCGCAGCGTTTCTTTCATCTCCGAGCCCGAACTGGTGGAGATTTACCGGGGAGGCTATTGGGATCCGATCTGCGCCGAAAGTCTGCGTCCTGGGGAAGATCTCTCCGCCTTCGACTACGCCGTGAATTCGGGTCCAGCGCGTGCGCGGGCGGCAGTGGTGAAGGCAAATGCCGGCACCCCGACGCTTGCTAAGGTGATCGATAATATTGCGACCGCCAGGCTATCCTTTTTGTACAGTCTCGCAACTTGGCAGGCCTTCGGCAAGGGATGGGGCGCTCGCGTCGCGCGCATCGAGGCCGCAAGCCTCAAAATGGCTAATCTGCCGATTGCGCCGAACGTCGCTTCGGCGAGGGGCAGATGGAAGGCCAACGCCGTAGTGGCGAGGGGCGGCGTAGCGGCAGGCCCAGCGGGCGCTGCCGGAACGCATGAACTCATCAGCGATCATTGGTGGGCCGCCGCGATTATTCTTGCGGTGGTCCTCGCACTGGTCGCCATCGCCGCTTTCAACGCCTGGCGTCAAGGGCAGCGCGTGCGCGCGTTGGAACGTGCTGCAAGCGATCTCGCCGCGCACAGCGCCGCGACGGAAGCTTCGAAGCAGGCGGCTGCTGGCCTGGCGCAAGCCGAGGCCGCGCCTTCTTCCCGGTCGAGAGGATAGAAAATGTTCTGGTTCGTGATCACAGCCCTCGCCAGCCTTGGTGTTTACTTCGGGGTCATTCGTCCAAAGCTGAAAGAATTCCGGACCGCAGCCGATATTCTCGCCAAGATCGACTCGGCAGGCCTCACGCAATGGCAGAAACTCAAGCTCTGGAGTCTCGGGCAGAAGACATGGTTTTCGGGGGCCGCCGGCGTCCTCGTCACTGTACTGCCCGACGCTCTCGATCGGCTTCACCTCGTCGATTTCTCGGCTTTTTTCACGCAAGAGATCGCGCTGAAAATCAGCGGGATTATCATGCTGTTGATGACGGTGACGCACATCCTTGGGATGGTGACGGCCGCCAAGATCGATCCGAAAAAGGAAGGCTGAAGATGGCGGCGCTCATCCTGCCTATTATCAATGCGTTGTTTGGAGGATTAATCACGCCCTTCGTTAATGCATGGGTCGGCTACAAAAAGAACGCGTTGATCATTGAGGAGAAAGGTTTCGAAGCGGCCACCGCTTCCGACGCGCAGGTGATGCAGGCGGCGCTGAAATCCGACATCGAGCTCAACGCGCTCAAGGCGCAGGCTTTCGGGCAGCCGATCAATCGGCTGATTATGTCCATTGCCGGCATTCCGCCGGCGCTGCATTTCGGTCTTGTCTTTATCGATACGGTTCTCGCTTCGAAGTTCCTCCTCGGCTCCCCCGGGCCGCTCGGCGTCCCGAAGCTGCCGTCGCCCTACGACACGTTTGAGTGGTCGATCGTATCCAGCTTCTTTCTTGTGCACGCAGTGACGCTCGGGACCAGCAATGTTGCGGCGTGGCGCGACCGGAAGAATGGCTGATGCCGGGCATGTCTTATTCGGATCGGTGGTGTGGTGATATTTTCAAGACCGGCCACACGCCGCGGCTTTTCACCATGGGTGAAAGAAGATCCCTTCCGACATCGCCGCCGATTTCGCGTCAGGAGCGCCAAGGTCCCTTTTCATTCCATCGGAGCGTGTTCGTTTTGGCTGGAGCGACTCAATGAAAATTACTGTATTGATCCTGACATGCCTCGCTTCGACGCCGCAGGAAGATTGTACAAAAAAGACCGCGCTCGATTGGCGGGAGGTGAAGGCCTCGATGGGCGAATGCGCCATGGCCGGGCTGACGACCGCCGCCGCCGATCCGCGCCGGAGCGAAGGCTTGCGCACGAAGATCGTTTGCGGCCGTCCTTTGCGAGAGGAGCGAGCGGCCAATGGCGGTTCCTGAGGGCGATATTTGGACGGCGGTCGGAGCCGGAGGATTAGGAACGGCCCTCGGAATCCTTGGCACGATCATTGTCGCTCTCATCAATCGTCAGCCGCCAATGGCGGCGTTGATCGATTCGCGGATCCGAACTTTGATTGAAGGCTATGAGAAGCACGTCGATGACTTGCAGCGGGAAATTCGAAAGCTCGAAAGGAAAGTCGACGCGCTGACGAGGGCGCTCGAGGAAGCGCGCACGCCCGGGGACCGGTTCTCGTCAGCGGCGCCGACGAGCTGATGATAGCGCATCCTTCCAATCCGAGGAAAACAATGCACCATCAAAGTCCGAGATCAAACACCCAGGCCTCCGCCGAGCCGTCGATCTCGGGTCTGCGCGTCGCCCGCGAACTCGATGCGCTCGTCCGCGGGTCACGAACTCCGCAATTAATCATTTGGCCCCCGGCGTCTGTCTATTCCCAGGGGTTCAAATGACAGGGGCGTGTCGCCCCTGTCGCGAGTTTCGGAAAGCGCTGTCAATCTAAGGAGAGCAAACGCCTCCTATCTGCTGCGCATCTTACCGCCGCCTGGCTTCGTCCGCGCCTTCCGCCAAGTGTTGCATGAACGAGAAGAACTCCAGGGACTGCCCGGCGAACACTCCGCTGGCGGCGAGGCGCCAAACGCCCGCTTGGCGCCGAAGACATCCGTCGAGGTCGAGACTGGACGTATGACCGAAACGACGGGAAGCTTTGGGCTGAGGAACGGGCATGCCTCGGGCATGATCAGATTTGTCTGGAAATCCTCCCCGCCGAAAGGAGGGAGATTCAGATTCGGAAACACCAGGGTCGGATTTTTGGTGGTGGAATCCGTCAACGGAGCCAAAGGAGCGCTGACGGCGCTGCCCGCCTTGTCGTGCCACGTCTGGAAGTGCATCGTCTCGGTCGGGCCGATGCTGAGCAGGATGCGCAGGACCTCCGCATTGTTCACTTTCAGGGCCAGCGTCGAAACGCCAACCACGCCAACGCCGACTGGCAGTTCACCGCAGCCGACGCACGTATCAAGCTCAAGCATCTATACCCGTCAATCTGACTGAATCGAGCCACTAGGCTTTCGCGCTAATCCTCACGACGACACTTCCGCGTAGCCTGATCTGCATCATCCGCAAGGTCATGCAGCGTCTTGAAGAACTCCGCGGATTGGCCTTGGAACAGCCCGTCATCGGTTAAGCCTTTGACCGCCACCGTCGCGCCGAAAATACTTGAGGAGATAGAGACCGGGCGGATGATCGAAACTGCCGGGAACTTCCGGCTAAGGAACGGGCAGGGTTCGGGCATGATCAGGTTGGTCTGGAAGTCTTCCAGCCCGAACGGAGGTGGGGCTGGGAAAGGAGGCACATTGAGGTTCGGAAATGCGACATCGCCAAATGTCGCATTAAAAGGAGGTGAAACCGCGGCGCCCGCCTTGTCTGACCAGATCTGGAAGTGCATGGTCTCGCTCGGGCCGATGCTCAGTAGAATTCGCAAAACCACCGGATCGGTAACCCGCAGGGCGAGCGTCGGATAAAGGCTCGTGCCGCCTACCTCGATAAAGGCGAAATGGAATGCCGCCGTGTTGGCGATGACCTGGATGTGGTCCCCGTTCACAGTGTCGGCATCGGTGCGGGGAATTGCCGGATGCGCTTTTTTGAACAAGTCTGGGACCGCCTGCGGAAATACAAACGACGGATCAAGATCGGGATTCTTGTCGCGGCTGCGATACCGCGTCCACCAACTGGTGTCGACGGTGAGCTGCATCAGATTGGTGAGCCGCAGCATCTTTTTGTTGGCCCCTGTCGCCTGACTGCCCTGCAAAGTCTGGAATTTACTCAGATCAACCGGCTTCGCATCGATCGACTCCAGAAAGGCGTTTATGAAGGCGTGGTGGCTGAACTCATCGTCGGTATTGTCGTGGATATATTGAGGCATATCCCCGTCGAGGTTTTGCAGCGCAGCGGTGTATTTCGGGTTGCCGCTTCCGCTCGGCTCTTCGCTATCGTGAATTCCACCGAGTTCATTGTATTGTTGCCAGAGATCGGACTCTAACTGTTCAACCGCGGACAAGAATCTCAGTATCGCGACATCGCCCTTGGTCGGGCGAGATGAGTCGACTAGTTGTGCGAACGCGCGCGTGCTGGCCGCCGCGAGGACGGCGCCTCCAACCGCACTGGCGCGCAGAAAGTAACGGCGGGGAGAGTGATATTCCCTCATCGTTTTGCCTCCTGTGAAAGTTTTATGATAGTCTTGTTAAGCTGGTGCGTAGCATTACGCAAAGTCTTTACGCCTGCATTGCTGCGCCGTAGGTCGGGCCCAGCAACATGCCGGGCAGAGAAACTAGGCTCGGCAGGTTTCACGGACAAATGAATACGAAGCGAATTTCTAACTTCGGTGTCAGGTTTTCAAAGAGCCGCGAATGCGCTATGGCGACTCTGTTCCGACTTTCGCTTGGAGTAGGCGCATGCCGAGCTCCGCACGGCGCGTCTTGACGATCGAGGACGACGCGGAAACCGCGAGCCAACTCGTCGACTGTCTCGAAGGCGGCGGATATCAGGTCGACCTCGCCTCGAATGGCGACGAGGGGTTGTCGCGCGGCCTCGCCGGCGACTATGCAGTGCTGACCGTAGACCGGATGTTGCCGGGTCTCGACGGCGTCGAAATCATCAGACGACTCAGGGATGGAGGCGTTCTGACGCCGGCCATTATCATCACCGCGCTCGGCGAGGTGGACGACCGCGTGCGCGGCCTTAGGGCTGGCGGCGACGATTATCTCGTCAAGCCCTTCGCCTTCACGGAAATGCTGGCGCGCGTCGATGCGCTCGCGCGCCGTAGCGCCGCCGTGGTCAAGGCGACCGTGCTGCGCGTCGGCGATCTCGAAATGGATCTATTGTCCCGCACGGTCCGGCGGGCGGGTCGGGAGATCGATCTTCTGCCGCGCGAGTTCCAGCTGCTCGAATATCTGGTCCGCAACGCGGAGCAAGTGGTGCCCCGGACCATGTTGCTGCAGCATGTGTGGGATCTGCATTTCGACCCGATGACGAACATCATAGATGTCTATGTCGGCCGCCTTCGGCGGAAGATCGACAACAACGCCGCCTATCCGCTCATTCATACCATCCGCGGGGTTGGATTTCGTCTCCGTGCTCCGAGCTAGCCTCCTGCGCTCATCGACGCTGCGATTTGCGCTGATTTGCATCGCGCTCTTCAGTGGGGGCGTCTTCGCGCTGTTTGGCTATGTTTATTGGTCGACTGCTTCCTTCGTGCAGGCATGGTCCGATCGCGCCATCGCGGCGGAATATGCGGTGCTGCTGCAGGACTATGACCGCGGGGGCCACGACGCTCTGGCCGCATCGATCAGCTGGCGCATCGCCGAGCGGCGTCAAGAAAGGTATCTTCTCGCCGACGATTCATTCGCGCGCGTCGTGGGCGATCTCGATGCGTGGCCGAAACTGGGGCGCGACGGCGCAGGCTTCATGGATTTCACCGGGGCCGCGGCGGATCCGCAATCCAGGCCGCCCAACATCCGGGCAAAATTCGGAGCGCTGCCTGACGGCTATCATCTCCTCGTCGGCCACAATACCGATGAGCTCGGCCAGCTGGTCGCGGCGATCAAGACCAGCTTCGTCGGAGCGATCGTGTTGATGTTCACGCTCGCCGGGGCCGCAAGCCTTTCCGTCTCACGGCGCACGGTGGGTCGCATCGAAGCGATCAATGCGACGACCCGCGAGATCATGCGCAGCGGCCTCAGCAGCCGCATTCCTGTTCGGGGGACAAAGGACGAATGGGACCAGCTTTCGGAGAATCTGAACTCCATGCTGGATCGGATCGAAAAGCTGATGCAAGAGATCAAGCAGGTTTCGGACAACATAGCTCACGACCTGCGGACGCCGTTGTCGCGCATGCGAGGGCACCTCGAACGCGCGTCGAGGCAGGGGCGCGACGCCGATGCGGCGCAGGCTCTCGTGCGCGACACCATCAGCGAGCTCGATAGCGTTCTCATGCTGTTTTCGGCGATCCTCCGCATCGCGCGGCTCGAGGCGCATGAAGGCGCCGGGGCCTTCCGTATGATCGACCTCTCCAAGATCGCCAGCGAGGTCGCGGAGTTGTTCGACGCTGCGGCGGAAGCAAAGGGGGGCCATGTCGAGCTCGTGGCTGTGCGGCCTGTTTGGACGACAGGCGACCGCGACCTTCTGTTTGACGCTCTCGCCAATCTCGTCGACAACGCCTTGAAGCATGGCAGCGGCGGCGGCGAGGTCAAGATCGAGGTCCTTCGCCGCGGCGACTGCCCGGTCCTCTCGGTATGCGACCACGGACCGGGCATTCCGGCGGACGAACTCAAGCACGTGCTCAAGCGCTTCTATCGCCTGGAGCGGAGCCGCAGCGCGCCGGGCAATGGCCTTGGACTCAGTCTGGTCGCCGCCGTCGCGCAATTGCATGGCGCCGAGCTTCAAATGTCCGGCAATCGGCCGGGGCTGCGCGTCGAGCTCCGATTTCCGCCGCCGAAGGTCGCGACGACTGCCGCGCCGCAATACGATCCTGCTCGCGCGAAACCAAGGCGTTGTGAGCAGGGACAGCCGCCGGTCTGAGTCCATCCGGCCTGCTTCATTGGACCAATGCGGCGGCGTCACAGCCTCCAAGCGTCGACCCGCCCAGCCGCAGCCGCGATCGCTCCCTTGACCGGTAAGCTTCTGATTGCTCAACTGGCAAGAGCGGCGCAAAAGCCGCAGGCGGACGAGGGCAGGGGCAAGGGCAGGGCCGTGAGCAGAGATCCCTATGAGGTCCTCGGCGTTCAGCGGAGCGCTTCGGCGGCCGACATTCAAAAGGAATATCGCAAGCTTGCCAAAAAGCTTCACCCCGATCTCAATCCTGGCGACGCCGAGGCCGAAGAGAAGTTCAAAGAAGTCGCTTCGGCTTATGATCTCCTGAGCGATCCCGACAAGCGCAAGCGCTATGACAATGGCGAGATCGACGCCTCGGGGGCCGAGCGGCCGCCGCAGCAGTTCTATCGCCATTACGCCGGTGGCCCCGAGGCGCATACTTACGCCAATGAGTCCGGCTACGCCGACTTCCTGGACGAGGACGTGCTGGCGAGCATCTTGCGCGGCGCGCGTCGCAGCAGGCCGATGCCCGCACGCGACATCCGCTATCATCTGCCGGTCGATTTTCTGACCGCGGTCAATGGCGGAACCGCAAGGGTCGGCCTGCCGGACGGCTCGACGCTCGACGTCGCCATTCCGCCCGGCGCCCGCGATGGCCAGATTCTGCGCCTGCGGGGCAAAGGAGAGCTGGGGGAGGGCGGCGGCGAGCCCGGCGACGGCCTCGTCGAGATCGAGACGCTGCCGCACCGGTTCTTCACGCGCGACGGCGACGATATCCATCTCACCTTGCCGGTGAGCCTATCCGAGGCCGTGCTCGGCGGCGAGGTCACGGTCCCAACGCCGACGGGCGCCGTCAGTATGAAGCTGCCAAAGGGAGCAAATTCCGGCGCGAAGCTGCGTCTCAAGGGCAAGGGCGCAGCGCGCGCCGACGGAACCCGCGGCGACGAATATGTGACGCTGAAAGTCATGCTGCCCGACAAGATCGATCCAGAACTTGAGTCTTTCGTCGCGAATTGGCCGGCCGGCAAAGCGCAGAACCCGCGCGCCGGCATGGAGGGTTGAATGATCGACCGACCGCAATTTATCGTCCGCGCGCGCATCGAGGCGCGTGTGCTGCAAGCCTGGATCGATGAGGAATGGCTGATCCCGCAGAAGGAGTCGGGGGAAGAGAATTTCTCAGAGGCCGATCTCGCCCGGGCCAATCTGATCCGCGACCTCAAGACCGACATCGGCGTCAACGACGAGGGCGTCGGCGTGATTCTTCATCTGATCGACCAGCTGCATGGCCTCAGAAAGACGCTTCACGATTTTCTGCGCGAAGGGCGCGACGCCTCGCGAGATTAGAAGATTATGCTGGGTCCGAGGACTCCTCCTCATCTGCGGAAAATTCAAGCAGCGCGGCTTTCTTTTCATCGCTGACGATGATGCGGCCTCGGGCGTTCAGCTGGAGCTTGATTTCGTTCGGATCGAAACCCGCGGCGGCGAGCGCCGCTTCGACCGGCGCGAAGCTTTGCTTGACCGCGGTTCCGGCGACGAGGTCGAATACGGCGAGTTCGAAGGGCGGCGCCTCCCGCTCATAGCCCAGCTTAATCAGATGGCGATTATCGAAGATCGCGTAGGCGTTTTTGTCGTCGCCGCTCACGACATGGATACAGACGAGCGAAAAAGGCGCCGGGATGCTGCGATAGGTTCTGGCGGGGGTGTTGAAGATCCACAACCTATCGCTCGGGTATATGATGAATACGAAGTGATCGCCGACGCTGTAGGCCGCTTCAGCTTGGAGGAAATTCGCCTCACGATCTTTGGAGAAAAATTCCTCAAAGCCGAGTTCAAAGCGGCCGTCGCGAGACCGGATCGATACGCCGTGCCTGGCGGGATCGTTTATCAGAGCGCTCCCACTATCTTCCTCGCCATAACCGATAAAGATGTAGTTGCCGGACAGGACGAACAAATCAGGCCGACTCTTCTCCAACTCTCTCCAGTTCGTGGCGGAGACGATCGCGGTCGAATAGCCGGGACCGCAGACAACGACCTGCTCATGGCCGAACCATTTGATCTTGAAGAATTTCGGCCTGCTTGAATCCCTCCAGGAACGCAACAGTCTATTGTTGAGGAAGACGGCGACGTTGTCGCCATCCGCGGACAGGCAAGCGAGCCCGAGCTTGGGATCGAGGTCGAAGGCTTCGAGATGGGGAATTTTCAATTCCGTCAAATGGCTCGTTGTGACCTTCACGCTTCTACTCGTCTCGCGGGTTGATAGAATCAATTGGGTTAATTGGGTAACATGTAACCACGCTGTTGTCGGACTCGAGAATGACAACATAAGTATTCGTCGGGATGGACGGCGCTGAGGTTCTGTCGCCCGAAACGCCTATGATATGGGGTCGAGGAACTCCGTCAACGATATCCAAAACCTCCGCCGCAATCACAGCTCGTCCCTTATTCCAACGCCCTGCACCGACGTCAGTGGGTGTCGCCTGTTTCCAGGCGGCCTCGACGAGCTCATGGACCGCCGCGTCGGTCGAGTATTCCGAACGAATTTTCCCTTGGTCTGATCGGGAGCTCCGGCAAAATGCACCTCCTGCTTCATCACCTCCGCCGAAATGACCGGCGTCGGATTGGCCTGCGCATATTGCGCGCCGGGAACGACGCCGGCGGGGCTAGCGTCGGACCGCGTCGCGCCGACGACGCGCACATCGGCGCGCCGGACGATTTTCTGTTTGCCGGCGCTTCCGCCGCCCGCTGAGGTCCAGCGTCCGCTTTCCCGGCCGCTGCCGGGGGGAACGCGCGGCTGGTCGCGATTATATTTCTTTTCAAGCTCAAGAGCGGCGTCTTCGAAGCCGAGCCTCTTCAGCAGCCTGGACGGGGAGACGCCTCTTTTCAGGGCTTTTTCAGCAAGATGAAGACAATAGGCGTCCCATTCTCTGATCCTCGGCAGCCCGGCGAGGGCGAGATGGATTTGCGCAAGGCTCTTCTCGCCACCATGCCAAAGCGCTGCAGCGCGCCGCATTTTCTCGACCGCGCCGACAGCGATGGGCCTCGCGAAAGTCGCTGTCAGAAGCGCGATGATCGCCGGCTCATCCCACGCGTGGCTAGCCGACCCGCCATCCTCAGGGGCGCCCTTCTTGAACGGCGCGACGATCGTCCCGCGTCCCAGCACAAGCCCGGCGTTCGTGAAGGTCAGCGCCTCGCGCATCGGCGCGCCGACGCGCCACGCGATCCAGTCCGCAACGATTTCATTTTCATCCGTCATCATCTCTCCCCGCGACCGTGAAAGGGAAAGATGAGGCGTCGCCGTAGAGCCTGTCGAGACCAGCCGGGACAGCGCTGGGCTCAAGTCTACGCGTCTTGCAGGGGGCGTTGTCCGGTCCGCTCAGGATCGTCAGCTGCCCGTTCTACCGACCGGAGCTGGGCTGACCGGCGCAACGAAAAGGCGCGCCCCGTTCAGCGCGCCTTCCCGACAAAGCTGCGTCTACCTTGAGAACTTCTTGTACTTCATCCGGTGCGGGATGAGGCTTTCCTGGCCGAGGCGGCGCTTCTTGTCCTCCTCATAGTCCTGGAAATTGCCCTCGAACCATTCGACATGGCTGTCGCCCTCATAGGCGAGAATATGCGTCGCGATACGGTCCAAGAAGAAGCGGTCGTGCGAGATGATGACGGCGCAGCCGGCGAAATCCGCCAGCGCCTCCTCGAGCGCGCGCAAGGTCTCGACGTCGAGGTCGTTGGTCGGCTCGTCGAGCAGCAGAAGATTGGCGCCCGATTTCAGCATCTTGGCGAGATGCACGCGGTTGCGCTCGCCGCCCGAGAGATTGCCGACCTTCTTCTGCTGGTCGGGTCCCTTGAAATTGAAGGCGCCCGTATAGGCGCGTGAGTTGATCTCCCGCTTGCCAAGGTAGATCACCTCATTGCCTTCGGAGATCTCCTCCCAGACGTTCTTGCTCGCATCGAGCGCGTCGCGCGACTGGTCAACATAGCCGAGCTTCACCGAATCGCCGATCACGATCGAGCCGGAATCGGGCTTCTCCTGCCCGGTGATCATGCGAAACAGCGTGGTCTTGCCGGCGCCGTTCGGGCCGATGACGCCGACGATGCCGCCAGGCGGCAGCTTGAAGGAGAGATCCTCGATCAGCAGCTTGTCGCCGAAGCCTTTCGAGAGACGCTCGAAATTGACGACCGTATTGCCGAGCCGCTCGGCGACCGGGATGACGATCTGCGCCGCCGTCGGCGCTTTCTCGTTCTGCTTGGCGACGAGGTCTTCATAGCGCTGGATGCGGGCCTTGGACTTCGCCTGCCGCGCCTTGGGGCTCGACGAGATCCAGCTCGCCTCGGCTTCGATCGCGCGCCGGCGAGACTCGTCCTCGCTCTTTTCCTGCGACAGCCGTTTCTGCTTCTGCTTCAGCCAGGAGGAATAATTGCCCTCATAGGGGATGCCGCGGCCGCGGTCGAGCTCGAGAATCCAGCCCGTCACATTATCAAGGAAATAGCGGTCGTGAGTGACGATCAAAATCGCGCCGGGATAGGCGCGCAAATGCGCTTCGAGCCAGTTGACCGTCTCTGCGTCGAGATGGTTGGTCGGCTCGTCGAGAAGGAGCAGATCCGGCTGCTCGAGGAGAAGGCGGCAGAGCGCGACGCGGCGGCGCTCACCGCCGGAGAGCTTGTCGACGGGCCAGTCGTCCGCCGGGCAGCCGAGCGCGTCCATGGCGAGCTCGACCTGCGCGTCGAGATCCCAAAGGCCCTTGGCCTCGATCTCGTCCTGCAGCCGCGTCATTTCGTCGGCGGTCTCGTCCGAGTAATTCATGGCGAGATCATTGTAGCGTTCGAGAATGGCCGTCTTCGACGCAACGCCCTGCATGACGTTGCCGCGCACGTCGAGGGCGGGATCGAGTTGCGGCTCCTGCGGCAGATAGCCGACCTTCGCCCCTTCGGCGACGAAGCCTTCGCCGGTAAATTCCTTGTCGATCCCGGCCATGATCTTCAAAAGCGTCGATTTGCCCGCGCCATTGACGCCAAGGACGCCGATCTTGGCGTCGGGATAGAAAGACAGATTGACGTTTTCCAGGACTTTCTTGCCCGTCGAGAAGGTCTTGGTCAGGCCTTGCATATGATAGATGAATTGCCGCGCCATCAGGGCTCGCATCCGTGTCAGGGTTTCATGGGTTGGACGCTATGTAGACGCGGCGGCCCGACGGGTCCAGATAAATGGGCGGCGGCGGGCGGCGAAACGTGATCTAGCGATAGCGATCCGTGCAGGAAGCGCATATGACCGATATCGCGGTGGGATTTCGAGACGCAGACGGCGAAATGCTGAAGGATCTGGCGCAGTGCCGGGATTTCCTGAACGATATGGCTTTCTTCAGATCATATAAGGCGCGCACATTGGGCGGCCTTGAACGTCAGAAACGGGCATAAAATTCTCGACGTCGCCTGCGGGACCGGGTTTGACGTCATAGGAAATGGCGAAGCTGTTTCCGACCGCGGAAGTCTGGGCGTCGACAGCAGTGAGGGCCTTCTCGCCTTCGCCCGGTCGCGATCGGAAAACCTCCCAAACGTCAAATTTGTGCCAGGAAGCGGCGAGATCTGCCGCTGCCGACAAATGAGTTCGACGGCGTCCGAATCGATCGCTCCAGCCCATGCAGAATCCGCGCTCCGCGGTCAAGGAGAGGGTGCGAGTGACGCGACCGAAGGGGCATATCGTCGCGATGGAGCCCGATTGGGGAACCTTTGTGCTCTGTGACAGCGACCTCGCTCTCGGCGCAAAACTGGCCGAGCAATGGCGACAATCGTTTCGGAACCCATTGATCGGACGTGAATTGGGGCTGATGCTCAGCGAATGCGGCGCAGGGACGCTGCAATGCGACATCCACGCCCTTTGCCCGACGGATCTTGGCCGCTCCAATGCCGTGTTTGATTTACCGCGAGTAAGGGAGCGTTGCATCGAGTTGGGCGTGCTGACGCGAGAAGACGCCGACCGATGGCGGCTCGCGTCAGAAGAGGCGTCGCGGGCGTATTCCTCGCCGTTGTGAATATCGCGGAATTCAGTGGAGTTGTTTCGAAATAAGAGCGCCGATCCCGCGGTTCGCTCATAATCCTGGCGCATGGCGACCAAAAGGTCTTGGCGCAATAGCCTGGATCTTGACGCTATTGGAAGTCGCAAATTTTGCAAACTCAATCAATCGTTGATACCAATATACTAGCAAGAGCGATCGTTTTCATTCGCTGCAATGATGGTCTAGAACAATTGAGCCTCGATAAGGATATGCGCCTTGCCTGACGTGCGGAACCTCGGAACGATCATTCCCGGCGCGAGAGGCGCCGATCCGGCGCCGGCCCGCGCCGGGACCTCTGCTTCCACCCTTTCTCCCGCCCTCGCGCGCGTCCACGGCAAGGCGGAGCCGCCCCCGGTCGCGCCCCCGGCGGCGCCTCAATCGGAGCCGCCGATCTTCGCCGCGGATTGCGCTGACGACCCCGCGGCGCTCGCGTCGGACGCGCTCGGGCTCGATGCGCCGCTCGGCCTGCTCGCCGAGCTTGCGGCGCATCGGCGCGCGCAGACGCCTTTCGCCATCGGCCTTCTCGGCCCTTCGGGCTGCGGCAAGACCGTCGCGCTGAACAAGCTCGTTCAGGCAGTGGAGCGGCTGGTCGCGGCGGCGCGCGGCGTCGGCTCCACGCCGTTTCTGACGCGGATTCTGACGCTGCGGGTCAGCGCGGCCGATCTCGACGGCGATCCGGCCCCGGCGCTTGCCGCCGCCCTCTACGCCCGGCTCGCCGCCGATTGCCCGGAGCTCGCGGCCAAGGCGGGCGCCGCCGCGCGCGACCCGGCGCTCGCCGCTCGCGATGCCTTCGAGCGGCTCGACGCGGCGCGGCGCAGGCTCGAGGAGGAGCGCCGTGCGTTAGAGGACTCGGAAAGCCGCCGGGCGAAGCTCGCCGACACGATCCTTTACGACACGCCGGGATCGCAGGTCGACGCTTATGCGGGCCGCCGGCGCGGCCGGATCGCCGCGACCATGGCGCGCTTTGGCGTCGCCGGCGATCCGCTGCTTGGCTACAAGGACATGGTTCGCGAGGTCGCCGACGGCGGCGGCGCGCGCACGGGATTTGCGGCTCAGGCCTTCTGGCGGCTGAAGGGGCAGACGAAGCTGATCGTCTGGGCCGTCATCCTCGCCCTCATCGGCTTCGGCCTCGGCTTTGCCGCGGATCATCAGGCCGCATGGCTGTCCTGGCTGCGCGGGCAGCCGCAGATGGCCGCGGGAACAGATTGGATCGAAGCTCACGCCTCCTGGCTGTCGGCCCTGCGCCAGGCCGCCTTCATTGGCGCGGCGCTCGCCCTTGCGGCCAATCTGTGGCGTGGCCTGCGCCTCATGCAGCTTGTCCTTCGCGGCGAGAGCCTGCTGAAATCCGATCTGCTCGACCGCCGGCGCGAGAGCGACGCTCATTATGGCCATCAGACACGGCGCGTGCAGGACCTTGCGGCGAACGTCGACCGCCTCAGCGCCCTGGCGGCCGAGGCCGAACGGCGTGCCGGGGACCTACGTCCCGCCAATGCGACGCTGGCCGAGCCGTCGCCTTTCGGCGCCGATCTTCCAAGACAGCAGGCACAGCGGTTCCTGAGGGCGGCCGGGGCCTTCGCCGGCGAGGTCGCGGCGCGCGAGGGGCCGCAACGCATCCTCGTGGCGCTCGATGATCTCGACGAGATCGCGCCGTCGCGCGCGCGAGAGGTCCTGCGCGCCGCCCGCCGGCTTCTCGGGCCTGGTTATGTCACTCTTCTCGCCTTCGATTCCAGCCGCCTCGGCGATGCGGGCGAGACGGCAAATCTGGAAAAATGGATTCAGGCGCCGTTGCAGGTCGGCGAAGCGGCGGCCCGGCAGGATTGCGCCGCGCAGTTGCGCGGAATTATCGCAGGCGGAGCGTCGGCGGACGCAGTCCCGGGGGCGGGGCCGGACGCTGCGCGCTCGGCGCTTGACGAGCCCCTGAGCGAGGCCGAGACGAAAGTGCTCGCAGCTTTGGCGCCGCTTGCAGGTCCCTCGGCGCGGGGCGTGAAGCGCTTCGCCAATCTCTACCGGCTCGCGCGGGCGCAATGGCCGGATCGCGCCGAAAAGCGCGCTGCCCTCGCTTTGGCGCTGGCGCTCGACGCTGCCGGGGCGAAGGAGGACCTCGCCGCGCTCGAACTTGCCGCCATCGGGCCGGACGGCGACCCGGTGTTCGATCACCACAGGATCGGACCGCGCCTCGCGACAGCGCTGCAGGCCGCAACCGCCGGCGAGGCGCGCCTCGGCAAGGAGGATTTGCGCGACGCCATCGCGGCGGCGCGGCTGTTCTCCTTCAGGGCTTCGCCTGAAGCGATAACCGCGTCAGCGCCTGCGTAAGGCGATCCGGCGGGCCAACTGCGTTTTCTAGCAATCATGCCGCTCGACATGCGTGGCCCGTCGGACGGATTGGACAGGGAGACGAGCGTGAAGCGCGAACAGCTGACCGAAAAAATTCTCGACATCAAACGTGAGCGCGCGTGGAGCTGGAAATATGTCTGCGGGCAGATCGGCGGCATGTCCGAAGTCCTCGTCGTCGGCGCGCTGCTCGGCCAGATGAAGCTCGTGAAGCCGCTCGCGAAAAAGGCCGCGGCGCTGTTCGGCCTCTCCGAGGCCGAGGAGCGGATGCTCAACGAAACGCCCTACCGCGGAACGCCGATGCCGCCGACGGACCCGTTGATCTATCGCTTCTATGAACTCGTGATGGTCAACGGACCCGCCTGGAAGGCGCTCATCGAGGAGGAGTTCGGCGACGGCATCATGTCGGCGATCGACTTCGACATGGAGATCGCGCGGGAGCCGAACGCGAAGGGCGACCGCGTCAAGATCACGATGTCGGGCAAGTTCCTGCCTTACAAATATTACGGGGCGGAACAGGGTCTTCCCGAGCTGGGATATAAGGAAGACTGAAACCGGCGAGCCGCTCAGCCGCTCGCCGGCCGTTCCGTTACTGGAACATTTTGGCGGCGCTTTCGAGCGCCTTCCAGACGCCCCACAGGATCGGCAGGCCGACGAGGACCCAAGGAATCGCCACCGCCGCATTGAAGCCGCCGACCCCGATCCCGGAAGTGCTCGCCGAAGGCGAAGCCACGACCGCCGTGGCGACGTTCGCAAAGCCATTATCCTCGTTGATCAGCCATTTCTTTGCGACCGGGCGGACCAAAGCGTTGCAGATGAGCCCGACCGCGAGGAAACCTGCCAGAATATACATGGTGCGATCATAGACGAGCGCCCGGTCGACTCCCGCCGCGATCTGCGCGTCGCGAATATAGCCGACCACGACCGGGCCGAGGATTCCCGCCGTCGACCACGCAGTGAGCAGGCGCCCGTGGATCGCGCCGACGAAGCGCGTTCCGAAAACATCGGCCAGATAGGCCGGAACCGTCGAGAAGCCGCCGCCATACATCGACAGAATGATGCAGAACGCCCCGACGAAGAGAACCTTCGATCCCATATGCGCGAAGGTCGGCGCAGAGGCGTAAAGCAGGATGCCGAGGCCGAAGAAGGTGAAATAGGTCACCTTGCGGCCAAGCTTGTCGGACAGCGACGCCCAGACGAAACGGCCGCCGATGTTGAACAGAGACAACAGGCCGACGAAGCCTGCGGCGACCGTGGCGACAGCCGCCTTCTGGCCGGCGTCGAGAGCAGAAAAGCCGATGTCCGGGCGCCCGATGAGCGAGCCCGCGAAGATTTCCTGCAGCATCGGCGAGGCCATGGCGAGGACGCCGATGCCGGCCGAAACGTTCAGGCAAAGGATGACCCAGATCATCCAGAACTGCGGCGTCTTGTGAGCGTCCTTGAGGTGCACATTGCCGCTGGTGACGAGCGGGCTCTTATGCTCCGACGGAACCCAGCCTGTAGGAAGCCAGTCCTTGGGCGGGACGCGATAGCCGAAGGCGCCACAGAGCATCGCGGCAAGATAGAGGAACCCGAGCGTCAGCATGGTCTGCGACACGCCGACATCCGTCGGCGTCTTGAAATAATTCATGAGGATGTTGGCAAGCGGCGAGCCGATCAGCGCTCCGCCGCCAAAACCCATGATGGCCATGCCGGTCGCCATGCCGCGCCGGTCGGGAAACCATTTGATCAGAGTCGAGACCGGTGAAATATAGCCAAGACCAAGCCCAATGCCGCCGATGACGCCGAGGCCGAGCCAGAGCAGCCAGAGCTGATGAATGTGGACCGCATAAGCGCCGATCAGAAATCCGCCGCCCCAGCACATCGCGGAGACGACGCCCGCCTTGCGTGGTCCGGCGCGCTCGAGCCAGCCGCCGAACAAGGCGGCGGACAGGCCGAGAAACACGATGCCGAGCTCGAACACGACCAAGAGATCGCTGACGCGCCAATCGCAGCTCGTCGTGAACAGCGCGTCGACGACCGACATGTCCGGGCAGGCCGCCGATTTGTCATGGCCGATCGCCCGCGACAGCGGCAGCCAGAAGACGCTGAGCCCATAAGCCATGCCGATACATAAATGAATGGCGAGCGCGGCAGGGGGAACCAGCCAGCGGTTGAAGCCCGGTTTGGCGATCGTATTCTCGCGGGACAGAAAACCGGCGCTTTCGACGGCGGCTTCTTCTAGATCTATCGTGCTCATCGGTCCTCCCTGACCAATTTCGCGCATTGCCTGCGCTCCGCGTGCGCCGAGGGGGCGGAGGGGACGCGATGTTCCGACCTCCGCTCCGGCCAGCGCTCGAATTTCAATCAATGCTAGCCAACCATCTAGACCGGCACAACGGAGGTCTTGCTCTGCGCCATCTTCCGCAGCGTCTCCACGTCGATGTTAAGATGTGCGGAGACAAGCTCATGCGGCACGTTGTTCATCCAGGACGCAAGCGAAATATCGGAGTATTCGGGCGAAGTGAACACCTCGAGGAAGCGCAGCGTGTCCTTGCCGATGTTCTGGACGTAATGGCCGATCGACTGCGGCACATAGCCGACGTCGCTCGGATGGAACTCGACGGTATTGTTGCGGCCTTCGCCATGGAAGACGCCAATGCGCGCCGTGCCGCTGATGTAATATTGCCATTCGTCTGACCAGCTTCTCGGAGGCGAGCCGCCGTCTCGGTCTCGGCCAGCCGACGTCAGCGAACACGTCCGGAAGCTCGAAAAGACGGTCGGCCACAGGCTTTTCATTCGCGACACGCATTCGGTGACGCTGACGCTCGAAGGCGAGGCGATGGCGCCTTTCGCCCGCAGCATTCTTGAAACGAACGAACGGGCCGCGCGCTATTTCGCCGGGACCAAATTGCGCGGCGCCTGCTTTCGGCGCCTCGGAAGATCTGGTCCAGTCCTGGCTGCCCGATATTATCGCCGGCTTTGTCGAGAACCATCCGCTGGTCGATCTCGAATTCACGATCGCGCTCAGCAACACTCTGATCAACCGTTTCGACGCCGGCGAGCTCGACCTCGTACTCTGCAAGCGCTGGCCCGGCGAGGAGCGCGGCGATCTCATCTGGCGCGACAAGCTCGTCTGGGTCGGGGCCGAAAAGGAGCCGAAGCTGCTGCACGAGCAGGCGCCGCGCGAAGGAATGCCGGCGCTCGGCGAGCTTGAATTCGTCATGCTGCGCTCGCGGCGCAGTTCGCTTGCGCCGGTCGCGGAACTCAGCGCCGCGATCAGGGCGAAGGGCGAGAAGTTCTGAAATTCCTAGAGCCAGAATGCTCAGCGCAGAGCGCCGAGCAGCCATAGAATCAATAGGATAACGAGAACCGTGCCGAGGACGCCGCCAAGGCCTGCGCCGCCATAGGAGCCATAGGCGTAATAACCGCCACCGCCGCCCAGCAACAACAATATGATGATAATGATAAGAAGCGTGCTCATCGCTTCCTCCGGCCAGAACGGATGCTGGCCGACGGCCCCGGCGATTGCGCCGGATGCGATGCGCAAACTCTCGCTTACTTGTTCGGTTCAGGTGTTTTCGCTAAAGCGCAGCCGGGTGAAAACGGCGGGCGCTTCAGGCGACGTGAAAGGCCTCGGAAAGCCCCTCCACGGCCTGCCATAATTCATCGAAATGGGCGATGACCCGGTCGGGCTCGAAGGTCTCGACCGGCTGGTCCGTGTAGCCGAAATTGACCGCGACAACCGGCACATTGGCATTGTGCGCGGTTTCGACGTCGGTTTTCGAGTCGCCTACCATGATCGCGCGGCGCGGGTCGCCGCCGGCTTTCGCAATCGTCTGCAGCAATGCGTCGCCGTCGGGCTTCGAGACCGCAAACGTGTCCTTGCCGCAGATCGCCTTGAACCGTTTGGCGACGCCGAGAGCGGTCAAAAGCAGCACCGACGGCGCCTCGATCTTGTTGGTGCAGACAGCAAAGCTCCAACCCGCCGCCTCGAAGCGGTCGAGCGCCGCAAGGACGCCCGGATAGAGCATGCTCTCGTCCGCGATATGCTCTTCGTAATGGGCAAGATAGTCCTGAAAGAGCTGCTCGAGCCTTTTTTCGTCCACATCGACGCCGTTGGCCTTGAGGCCGCGCTGCAGCAGAGCCTTGGCCCCCGAACCGACCATGGCGCGCCCCTCCTGGAAGGAGATCGCCGCCAACCCCTCGCGCGTCAGAATGGCGTTCAGCGTCGAAACGAGGTCGACGGCGGTGTCGGCGAGGGTGCCGTCGAGGTCGAAAACGAGCAGCGGAGGGGCCGAAAGATTATGCGTCATGGACTCCTGCTGAAGCGTGAGAAAAGCCGAAACTCAACCTTCGGGGAAGAGAAGGCCGAAGGCAAGCGTCGCTTTTGGTCAATGTGCCGCTAGCGGGCCCGGCGCATGGTTCGACGTCTGCGCGATGTGGTGTAGAAGGCGCAGGATCAATGCCGGACGGATCAATCGATTCGGGGTCCGAGGGCAAGCGGGTGGCGGACGGTAGGAGCTGACGGGTGAGGGACTTGAAGGTCTTTTTTTCGCGCCCTCCTGTCCGGCGCCTCGCCTTTCGCCGCGCGGCGCGCGCGGCTGTCGTCGCGGCTCTCGCCGGCGCGGCGCACGGCGCCCTCGCGGCCAATTATGATTTTCTCGCAGCGCCCGAGACGGATTTGAACCGCGTCTACCGGCTCGACCGCGCGACCGGCGAGATCGGCGCCTGCCAATATGGGCTGAAGGAGGGTTCGGTCGGCGTCACGCTCTGCTATCCGTCCGGAGAAGGCGCAGGCCCGCAGGCATCGAGCGAATATTCGCTTGTCGCCTCCCGCCACCAAGGCGAGGGCGGCGTTTTCCGCGTTGATCTGCGCACCGGCATGATGTCGATCTGCTATGTGCTGAACGCCGCCGTCGTCTGCACGCCGCAGGCGCGATGAGCCGCGCTTTCGCCCATGCCCATGCGACGCGACGCTTGACGGGCCGGCAGGCGAGGGCTACCCCGCTGGCGCAGCCGCGGCTCCGCTCCGCACGGCCGAGCGGGAGCCCGCAATGACAGTCCGCAGCCTCGACGAAAGCAAGCGCGCTGCGGCCGCCATGGCGATCGAGCTGGTCAGGCCCGGAATGCGGCTTGGCCTCGGCACCGGCTCGACGGCTGCCTATTTCGTCGATCTGCTCGGGAGCAGCGTGGCGCGCGGCCTCGACGTGATCTGCGTGCCGACCTCCGAGCAGACGAGGCGCCAGGCCGAGCGGCTTGCGATTCCCTTGTCGACGATCGACGAGACGCCGGAACTCGACCTCACCGTCGACGGCGCCGACGAGTTCGACGCCAAGCTGCGCCTCGTCAAGGGCGGCGGCGGCGCGCTGCTCCGGGAAAAAATCGTCGCCACAGCGTCGCGCAGCATGGTGGTCATCGCAGATTCGTCGAAGTTTGTCGAAACGCTCGGCAAATTCCCATTGCCGGTCGAAGTCGTGCGCTTCGGGCTCGAGGCGACGCGCCGGAAGATTCTGGCCGCGGCCCGACAGAGCGGCTGCGAGGGCGAAATCCTGCTGCGCAGGGGCGCCGGCGGCCAAGCTTTCGTCACCGACAACGGGAATTATATCCTCGACTGCCATTTTGGCCTCCTGCCGGATCCGGATCGCCTGGCCTTGGCCTTATGTGCGGTCCCGGGAGTCGTCGAGCACGGGCTCTTCATCGGGGTCGCGAGCGCGGCGATCAGCGTCGGGCCGGAAGGCGCGCGGATTTTCGGCGATCTCGGCGCGCCGCGCTCTTAGACAAGCAAAATGGCAAACACTGGCCGCTGAGGAGATGGTTCGAGTGCCCAAGACTTTCGCACGACGCGCGGTCGCAACCGCATTCGCCATCGCCGCCCTGGCCGCGACCTCGGCCCTGGCCCAGGAGAAGTCCGCGCCCGCGCCGGGCGCGGCGCCGGCGGCCAATGCGCCGCCCGCCCCATCCCATCTCGCCGCCGCGCGCGCGCTGGTGATCGGCTCCGGCATGTCGCGCTCCTTCGGCGTGGTCATTCCGCAATTCATGGATCAGATCGCGGGCTCTCTGACGCAGACGCGGCCCGAGATCGCGCCGGACCTCAATGAAGTTTTGACGAATCTGCGGCCGGAATTCGAAAAGCAGACCGATGAAATGACCAGCATCGCGGCGCAGATCTTCGCCTCTCGCATGAGCGAGGCGGACCTCAAGGCCGCCGTCGCCTTTTTCAACAGCGCGGCCGGCAAGCAATATGTCGCCGTGCAGCCGGCGATCCTGACCGACGTCGTCACCGCCATGCAGGGTTGGCAGGGCAAGATCTCGACCGACATGATGACCCGCGTGCGTGAGGAGATGAAGAAGAAGGGGCACGATATCTGATCCGCGATCGCGATCTTCATTGAAGAGGATCAGGCTGCGGAACAGATGATGAGAGGGCGCCTCGTGTTGGGCTCGTCCGGCGGAGCGTTTGCCAATGGCTGATTTCGATTTCGACCTTTTCGTCATTGGCGCGGGCTCGGGCGGAGTCCGCGCGGCGCGCATCGCTGCCGGATATGGCGCAAGGGTCGCCATCGCGGAGGAGTTCCGTATCGGCGGAACCTGCGTCATCCGCGGCTGCGTGCCGAAAAAGCTGATGGTCTATGCCAGCCGCTTCCGCGACGAATTCGAGGACGCCAGGGGTTTCGGCTGGGCGCCGCCGCCCGTGTCCTTCGACTGGAAGCGCCTCGTCGCCGCGAAGGAAAAGGAGATTTCACGCCTTTCGGCGATCTACCGCGCCAATCTTGAAAAGGCCGGCGTCGCGATCTTCGAGAGCCGCGCCGTGGTCGAGGACGCCGACACGGTGCGCCTTGCGGCCGACCGACGCCGTTTCTCCGCCGGCACGATCCTGATCGCCACGGGAGGCAGCCCGGTGCTCGAGCCTGACATTCCGGGGCAGGAATATGCGATCACCTCGAACGAAATCTTCGATCTGCCGGTCCTGCCGCGACGCCTGCTGATCGTCGGGGCGGGCTATATTTCGGTCGAATTCGCCGCGATCTTCGCGCGGCTCGGGACCAAGGTCGCCATCGCCAGCCGCGGCGAGAATGTGCTGCGCGGCTTCGACGAGGACCTGCGCTGCGGCGTACGCGACGCTTTGACGCATGCCGGCGTCGACCTGCATTTCAGCATGCTGCCGACCAGCATCGAGAAGACGGGCGACGGCCTGCGCGCCCATCTGACCGAGGGCTATCACGTCGACGTCGATCAGGTGATGCTGGCGACGGGACGCCGCCCGCACACGGCGGGCCTCGGCCTCGAAAAGGCGGGCGTAGAGCTCGACGGCGTCGGCGCGGTCGTCGTCGACGCCTTTTCGAAATCGAACGTCGATTCCATTTACGCCGTCGGCGACGTCACGAACCGCCTGGCGCTGACGCCGATCGCCATTCGCGAAGGCCACGCTTTTGCCGACACCGTGTTCGGCGACAGACCGACAGCCGTCGTTCATACCAATGTTCCAACCGCCGTGTTCACGACGCCGGAGGTCGGGACGGTCGGTCTCAGCGAGAGCGAAGCGCGCGCGATTTACGATTGCGTCGACATCTATTCGGCGAGCTTTCGGCCGCTGAAAGCCAGTCTCTCGGGCCGGGCGGAAAAGACCTGCATGAAGATCGTCGTCGACGGCCGCAGCGACGTCGTGGTCGGCGTGCATATTTTCGGCGAGGGCGCGGCCGAAATGGCTCAACTGCTCGCGATCGCGATCAAGCTCGGCGCGAAAAAGGCCGATTTCGACGCAACCGTCGCGGTGCACCCGACCTCCGCCGAAGAACTCGTCACCCTGCGCATGCGCACAGCGCGTTATGAGAAGGCGACCGCAGGCCCGGAAGCGCCTGACGCGGTGGTTGTGGAGGGGTAGGGGGCGGGGAGGATCATCCGCGCCGCGCCGATGCCGCCAATACGCGGCGCGCAAACGACCGCCGTTCGACTCAGACAAACGCGGAGGGCTCGCCTTTGATCGAGAGCCGGCGCGACATCGTGGCGCGATCTTACCTGCGCTCATCTCGCGCCTGACGATCTGCGGCAGACGGCCTACCACAGGCCTGCCGCCACGCCGGCGTTAAATAGGCAGCTGAAAAAGCAAGTTCTGCCGCTCCGCGTGCTTCGGCGAGCGGGCTCGCCAGCGAGCGCCGGCACGAGCCGGACCGGCGGCGAGCGCGTAATGGCTGTGCCCTGAGACTGTGCCTTGCCGGCGTCGGCGTCCCTGGTCCGGTAGATCGAACGCCCGTCGGCCGCTCCCGCTTCCGGCCGAGAACCAAAGTTCGGAGATGCGGGTGACCGTTCGCGGCGGCTCAGCGCTGAGTTTCGATCGTGCGGAATTTTTCGAGTCGCGATTCCTTCAGGGCGCAGTCCGCCAGCGATTCGTAAGCACGAGAGACGCCCTGCGGCACGCGGGAAAGGCAAATGTGCTTGACCCGGGGCGACAGCGACGCCCAATCCGCCTCGAGTTTCTTCTCGGAGATCTGCTCTCGCGAAACGCACATTCCCGTCGCTTCTTTCGAAGCGAAGGCTTTGTCGCAGTTCGACAAGATATCGAAGGTGGGAACGCCGTCGACCTGCCGAGCTTCGGAACTGATCGAACCGGTCACGTCGCCCTGCGACACCTCATTTTGCGACAAGGCTTCGGCCGCCGCAGGCAGCGCGACAACCACCAAAGCAAAAATGCTCATTGCTCCCAATCTGCTCATGCCATTGCTCTTCTTCAGGAGTAGGGCTCGAACTCGGCTAACCCACAGCCGTGGGCGCCACCTCTGTTCAGCCGTCGTTTAGACTTGCAATAGCAAGGCGACCAATTCGCCCTGCCGATGCGTCGCCGTCTTCGCGAAAACGGATTTCAACTGATTGCGCGCCGTCTCGCGGGAGATTTTGAGTTCCGCCGCCGCTGTGTCGGGGCCCGCGCCGCGACCTATGATGCTAGCAAGCTTGGCTTCTGAGGGTGTGAGGGAAAAAATCTTGGCAAGGAGCGCCGCCGGCGGACCGGGCTTCGGACCCAATTCACTCAAGGTGACGAGCGCGCGAATATCGCGGGAAGGCCGGCGGGCGCCGGCCTCGATAGGCCATATTCGCATGAGGACCGGCAATTTGTCCTGACGCGAAACGACGATCGGCTCGGTGGAGGGCGTGACTTGCGGCGTTTCATATTCAATTTGATCGACAAATATCCGCCATCTCTTCGCCGCTTCGACGTCGCGAATGAAAAGGCGTCTCTGCCTCACTCCAATGTCATTGTTGAACAACGCGACCGCGGCTGCGTTGACCTTTACGACAAACCAATTGAGATCAAGTAAGAGGGCTGGCTGAGGCAAGCTATTCAGCGGATCCGGCGAGTTAAAATCGCCGACGGCAGTGCGCGAGAGAGCGGCGACGGCCGCAATCTCCGAGAGGCGGTTGAGATATGGCAAGCCGGTAGCGGCAGTCGGAACCATGCTGTTCGGCATCGCAGTTATCCACCATGCAATTGAGAGTTCAGTGTTGCGTTTGATTTGTCTGAAGTGACGCCAAATACGACATCCACACTTTTACGAATTTTTCTGTTTCTAGAAGCTGCGTTTCGAGTTCTTTGAGAGCCAGCAAGTCGAGAGACGCGCTGGACCCTGGAGCGATCTGGCCAGAGTCGTAAAGAAATTGCAGTTGACCCATTTTTGCGAAAAGTTTTTTCAAAATAAACGGCTCCGTAGTCATAATGTGCTGACCCTATCAAATAATACCAGCAATTATACCGGCGGTTGAATATTGCACGTGATAATATATGCGTGTATTTGTCGCTCTATATTTCATCAATCTTCGCATTTAAGCAATAGAAAATTTCAAAATAGAATATCAATACATAACGACTAACACTAATTAATAGTGCGAGAATGTTTCCCATCAGGCGACGCGTTCGGAGAAAAAGTGCGTAAAGCTGGCCTCGGCGGGTCAGCGTCGACGTATTGAACGCGATAGCCGCTGGACGGCCGCCCTGCGCTCCATCCGAATATGCCAGCGCCGCCAGAGGATCGGACCGGAATATCTCGAAGTCGACCACGGACCCAAAGGCTTCCAGCTGATCGCCAAGGTCGCTCAGCCGCTTCAGGCGATCGTCGACGTCGAAAAATCCAGCCTGTCCGCGCATTGATCCATCTCCGAAATCGCCGAGCCGGTGGAATCAGAAACAGATGCGAAACGCGAGGTTCTTAGAAGCGCCCAGCTTCGGAAGCGACCATAACCGGCAAATGTGGGGAGCTGCGAAAGCGCGCACTCGTCGTCGCGACCGGCAGTGTCGCCGGTCCGCGAAGCGGAAAGCTTGCGCCGATGTGATTTCGCCTGCTAGAGCATGCCCGCGCATGAATTTGGTGTTACGGGGTCGAAAGCTAAATCTGAGCGCGCTCTGTCGCGCCGCCCGGGAGCAAAAATATGTCCGCCGAGACTTGGTCGCCCGCGAGCTGGAGGGCGAAGCCGATCGAGCAATCGCCCGTCTATCCCGACGTCGCCGCGCTTGGCGAGGTCGAGAAGCAGCTCGCCGGCTTCCCGCCGCTTGTCTTCGCCGGCGAGGCGCGCAAGCTGAAGCGCGCGCTCGGCAAGGTCGCCAATGGCGAGGCCTTCCTCCTGCAGGGCGGCGACTGCGCCGAGAGCTTCGCCGAGCATTCGGCCGACAATATCCGCGATTTTTTCCGCGTTTTCCTGCAGATGGCGGTCGTCGAGACCTTCGCCGCGGCGCTTCCGGTGGTGAAGGTCGGGCGCATCGCCGGCCAGTTCGCCAAGCCGCGCTCGGCGCCGGAGGAGACCATCGGCGGCGTCTCCCTGCCGAGCTATCGCGGCGACATCGTCAACGACATCGCTTTCGAGGCGGCGGCTCGCGTGCCGGACCCGGCGCGCCAGCTCGATGCCTATCGCCAGTCGGCGGCCACGTTAAATCTCCTGCGTGCGTTCGCTACCGGCGGCTACGCCAATCTCGAGAATACGCATCAGTGGATGCTGAACTTCGTCAAGGACAGCCCGCAATCGGCGCGCTACCAGGAGCTCGCCGACCGCATCACCGAGACGCTCGGCTTCATGCGGGCGGTCGGCGTCGATCCCGAGTCGCATCAGGAATTGCGGCAGACCGACTTCTACATCTCGCACGAGGCGCTGCTGCTCGGCTTCGAGGAGGCGCTGACCCGCGTCGATTCAACGACCGGTGATTATTACGCCACCTCCGGCCATATGATCTGGATCGGCGACCGCACCCGCCAAACGGATCACGCGCATGTCGAATATGCGCGCGGCGTTAAAAATCCGATCGGCCTCAAATGCGGGCCTACGCTCGGCGGCGACGAGCTCATCCGGCTGATCGACATTTTGAACCCGGCCAATGAACCGGGGCGGCTGACGTTGATCTGCCGCTTCGGCGCCGATAAGGCCGCGGATCTTCTGCCGGCCCTGATCCGCGCTGTGAAGAAGGAAGGCCGCAGCGTCGTCTGGTCCTGCGACCCGATGCATGGCAACACCGTGAAGGCGGCCTCCGGCTTCAAGACGCGGCCCTTCGACCGGATCATCAGCGAAATCCGCACCTTCTTTGCCGTGCATCAGGCGGAAGGGACCTATGCCGGCGGCGTGCATCTCGAAATGACCGGCAAGAACGTCACCGAATGCACCGGCGGCGCGCGGGCGATCTCGGAAGCCGATCTGCATGACCGCTATCACACCTATTGCGATCCGCGCCTCAACGCCGAGCAGGCGATCGAGGTCGCTTTCCTGATCGCCGAGCTGTTGAAGGCGGAGCGTGTCGGCCGTGGCCTTGCGGCGCAGGCGGCGGAGTGAGCGCGCGCCGGTAGACGTCAAAGCGCAAGCCGCATCGCGCGAGGCAAGATGAGAGCTCTCCAAAATCCGGCAAGGCCGCGCGCGGCCGCCGCCCTCGCATGATTGCCGACACGCTCGTCATCGGCCTCGCCCAGGTCGGCTCGACCGTGGGCGACATCGCCGGCAATGTCGCGCGCGTGCGCGCCGCCCGCGCTGAGGCCGCGGCTTTCGGCGCCGACCTCGTCATGTTCTCCGAGCTTTTCCTCGCCGGCTATCCGCCGGAAGATCTGATTCTGAAGCCCGCCTTTCTCGAAGCCTGCCGAGCCGCCTGCGAGGAGCTCGCGCGCGACACCGCCGACGCCGGCCCCGCGATCCTCGTCGGCCTGCCTCTTCTCGAAGACGGGCGCGCCTATAACGCTTATGCGCTGCTCGACGGCGGCGCCATCGAGGCGGTGCGCTTCAAGGTCGATCTGCCGAATTACGGCGTCTTCGACGAGAAGCGCGTCTTCGCGCAGGGCCCTATGCCCGGGCCGATCGTCTTTCGCGGCGTGCGCATCGGCCTGCCGATCTGCGAGGACATCTGGGGGCCGGACCCGGTCGAATGCATCGCCGAGACCGGCGGCGAAATCCTGCTCTCGCCGAACGGCTCGCCCTATTGGCGCGGCAAGACGGACGAGCGGCTCGCCATTGTCGTCGCGCGTGTCGTCGAAAGCGGCCTGCCGCTCATCTATCTCAATCAGGTCGGCGGCCAGGACGAGCTCGTCTTCGACGGCGCTTCCTTCGGCCTCAACCCCGATTCCTCGCTCGCCTTCCAGCTGCCCGCCTTCACATCCGTGGTGGCGAGGACGGTGTGGCGGCGCGGCCCCAAGGGGTTCTTCTGCGTCGAAGGACCGAAGGCCGCGGTCGAGGAGGGCGAAAAGGCCGATTATGCCGCCTGCGTGCTGGGGCTGCGCGATTACGTCGAGAAGAACGGCTTTCCCGGCGTCGTGCTCGGCCTGTCGGGCGGCGTCGATTCGGCGCTCGCAGCGGCGATGGCGGTCGATGCGCTCGGCCCCGAGCGCGTTCATTGCGTGATGCTGCCCTATTGCTACACCTCGAAGGAGTCGCTCGCCGACGCCGAGGCCTGCGCCCGCGCCCTTGGCGTGCGCTACGACATCATTCCGATCGAGCCGGCGGTCTCAGGGTTTGAGCAGGCGCTGGCGCCGCTGTTCAAGGGGACGAAGTCCGGCCTCACCGAAGAGAACATCCAGAGCCGCACGCGCGGCGTGATCCTGATGGCGGTGTCGAACAAATTCGGCGCGATGCTGGTGACGACCGGCAACAAGTCGGAAATGTCGGTCGGCTACGCCACCATCTACGGCGACATGAACGGCGGCTTCAATCCGCTGAAAGACCTCTACAAGATGGAGGTGTTCCGACTCTCGGCGCTGCGCAATGTGTGGCGCCCGAAAGGCGCGCTCGGGCCTGCGGGCGAGGTTGTGCCGAAGAACATTTTGACCAAGCCGCCGTCGGCGGAATTGCGCGAGAACCAGAAAGACCAGGATTCGCTGCCGCCCTATGAAGAGCTCGACGCCATTCTCGAAGGGCTGGTCGAGAAGGACGCCCGTGTCGCGGAGCTGATCGCCGCTGGCCACGACCCTGAAACGGTGAAGAAAATCGAGCGGCTGCTTTATTTAGCCGAATACAAGCGCCGCCAGTCCGCGCCGGGCGTCAAGGTGACGAAGAAGAATTTCGGCCGCGACCGGCGCTATCCGATTTTGAACAAGTTCCGCGATCCGGGCTCGCCGGCGGTTGCGCCGCAAGCCGCGGGCGGGCGGGAGTTTGGGGCGGGGGATTAGGGGTTTGACTTGGTGTTTCTTTCAGAAATTTGTGTCCAAGTGCAAAAACATGTGCACGCCCGGATAAAAAGGGTTCATCCGGCAGGGCACGCATCGATGGTGATGCTATCGCTGATCCATCGCTTATCGACTGGAGTTGCGAGGGTTCCGTAGGGGCGCATGAACGATTTTTTTATTAGCTACACAGCTGCGGATAAGGAATGGGCTGAGTGGATCGCTTACGTCCTCGAAGAAGAGGGCTTCTCGGTCATTATTCAGGCTTGGGATTTTCGACCGGGTAGCAATTTCGTGTTGGAGATGCAGACGGCGGCTACCTCCGACCGAACGATCATGGTTCTTTCACCTGACTACTTAAACTCCAACTTTACTTCATCTGAATGGGCTGCAGCTTTTGCTGAAGACCCTCAGGGGCTCAAGCGCAAGCTAGTGCCGGTGGTCGTGCGGGAGTGTCAGGTTACCGGGCTTTTGAAACCTCTCGTTTACATCAACCTTTTGACTAAAGATGAGGTTGCGGCACGAGACTCGTTGATAGCTGGCGTAGCGCCCAAGCGTAGCAAGCCGAGTCAACGGCCATCCTTTCCTGGTGCCGGAACTCGGCGACCGCACAAAATCTTTCCAGGAAACCTGCAATCGGATCGCGAAGAATCGATCTCGAAAGCCTATATGCCGAATCTAAGGCGCGTGCCCTCCGATTTGGACAAGCGGCGGTTCGCAAAGCAGGCCTTCGAGACGATACGAGCCCGATTCCAGGCCGCACTTAACGAACTGGGCGAGCGCAGTGATGCCGTGACGTGCGACTATCAACAGAACACCGCGACAGAGTTTACCGCCGAGATATTTTTGAATGGAAAGAGTGCCTCTAGCTGCCGTATTTGGCAGGGTGGGCTCCATTCGAGCGATGGAATATCCTACTCCGAAGGCCTCGGCTATCATCGCGGCAATACCTTCAACGAAATTCTCGCGATCGAGGATAGCACTGGCGAACTCCATCTCTCCGCTCTTATGGCAATGGGATACGGCCAGATTGAAAAGCTGTTCGACTTGAAACGGCTAACGCAGGAGCAGGCGGCCGATTACTTGTGGCGACGATTCGTTTCACCACTTGAAAAATAGAAAAGATGACTTATGGACATAATCCCTCCAGCCAAAGTTGCAAAAATCGAAGAGCTTGAGCCGGGTGATCTATTTCTCTACATTTATCGGACGCAGAAGTTCTATGCCATCAAAACGAAAAAACCGCAGGATCGCGATCGAGGCGAGATGGTAATCCTTGGGCCTACTTTTGATCAGCAAATCCACGAGTCATTTCTTACGCCCTGGCAACCCATAACAGCTTTATCGTTTGGCAAAAGCTATTCCATTCTGCTTCCGACGGATCCGGCTTGCTGGTTGCCGACCGGCCCGAGTCGTACGCCTGTTTGTCTCGCGATCGTGGGAGAAAAAGCGTATATTTGCACGAATGGAAGAGTGCCCTTCCATGACTACTTTCCATGTTTTGTAGATTTGAAGACCGGCGAAATTGTTGAAGGCTCCCTTCCGAGCCCTGCTATGTTTACCAGCAGCTGGGAAATTGCATTATTGACCCCGAATCACCCTTCACGGTCGATTCTAAGGTATCCAGTGCAATAAGCTGGAGAAACCCTTTCTCCCCGCCGGAGTCGGCTGAAGCGGAGAGAATCTTGGCCTCGGGCGGGATCACATAGGAGACGCGGTGGGCGAAGGCCGGCTCTACGCCCGGGATCGAAAATGCGACATCATAGGTCTTAATGACCGAAAAGCTCGGGTCCGCGCCGACCGGGAATTTGTCGCGGCGCACTCGAAAACTCGCGTTGTTATATTAGTTGTGCGCCGCGCATTGGCGCTCGGCGCCGAGCCACTCGATGATTTGCGGCCACACCTGCGCGTAGGCCTGCCGGCCGGCGAGGATCGCGAGATGCTGCAAGCCGACGCCGGCCTCGCCGGGATATTCGATGATGCGCGCGTTCTTTGTCGGCATCGCCTCGAAAAAGGGGGCGACCGACGCGCGCGGGGCGACCTCGTCCGCCGCGCTGACCGCCGCCAGCACGGGAACGCTTAACCCGGACGGCCCGATCAGACGGTCCCCGATCGGCAGGGTCCCCCGAGAGAAGCGGTCCTCGCAATAGAGCCACTGAATGACCTGATCGACCAAGCGGCCCGATAAGGGAACTTCGTCGAGGGCCCAGCGCTCGACGCGCGCATGGATGTCGGCGGCGTGCGAATCGCCGAAGCTCAGCGCCGCGTCCATCATCCTTGACCATACGAACGTCTCCGGCGACGCCAAGGCGCAGAACTGCGAGAGGACCCAGCCCGGAACGACGCGCGCGTGAGACAAGGCCGGAGCCAGTCTGGCGATGGCGTCACGGAACCGGCTGCTCCCCCTGGCGAAGCAGAGCGGCGCTCCAAGGAGCGCCAGGCCGCGAATGCTTTGAGGCTGCAGGGCGGCGAAGATCGCGGCGAAAGTCCCTCCGAGCGAGTGGCCCATGAGGAACGGCGCGCCCGACTCTCGCGCGACGAGGGCCACGCCTGCGCCGATGGCGTGGTCGGCGTATTCGTCGAGCCCTCCGTCGCCAACGCTATAAGAGGTCCGCGTCCATTCCAGCAGGTAAACGCGCAGGTCATGGCTCAAGCAATAACGCACGGCGCTCGTCGATGGCGAGAGATCCCAGATGGTGGGCCGTTTGATCGGCGCCGCGACGATGAGGAGCGGCGGCCCAGCGCCGCCATAATCCCGCAGGCGCCAGCCGGGGGTCGAGGCCAACACCCTGTAATCGCATTCGACAGGCTCGTAGCCAAGCGCGCCAAGCGCATCGCCTTCCGCCTGGCGCAGAGCATCGATCATCGGCACGGGCTCCTCCTCGGAACTCTCGCGCGCTTTCCGACCGGATGCGCGGCTCGATCAGAAATCGCGCCTGTCGGCAGGTTTGAGGATGTTCCCGAAAAAGTCAGTCAACTTTTTCGGGAACATGCTTTGGCGGCCGAAAGGCGGCGCCTGAGCCGAGCGTCCCGGAAAGCCGGCGCCGCATGAAGCGCTGGGTTTAAGGCTTGTGCTCCTCGCGCCATTTCTTGACGACCGCCAGCGCGTTCTCGATGTGCTTCTCCGCGCCGGAGTCGGCCAAAGCCGAGAGAATCTTGCCGTCGGGCGAGATCACGTAGGAGACGCGATGGGCGAAGGCCGGCCCGACGCCGATGATCGAGAAGGCGACGTCATAGGCCTTGATGACCGAAAAGCTCGGGTCCGCGCCGACCGGAAACTTGTCGCGGCACTCCTTCATCGAAAATTCGCGCTGGACGTCGATCGGATCGCTCGAAACGCCGATGACGCTCGCGCCCGCAGCGGCGAACTCCTTGATGGAATCCGCGAATTCATGCGCCTCGACCGTGCAGACCCTGGTGAAGGATTTGGGGTAGAAATAAAGGACCACCAGCCCCTTCTTCAAAGCCTCGGAGAGGGAGAAGGTGAACAGCTTGCCGCCTTGCGCGGCCGCCACTTTGAAATCGGGCGCCGCGTCGCCTGGCTTCAGCGCCGCCATGGCGGGCGTGGCCAAGAGGCCAAGGCCAAGGGAGAGGCCACGGCCAAGAGAGAGGCCGAGGGTCGAAAGCTTCACGGGCGCCTCCAGCTTCGCGGCCCATCTGAGAGGGCAGCGCGCATAAATAGCCCCTGCGGCGGGGCGTTTCAAACTTTCGTTCAGCCCCCCCCGCCGCACTGGACGATGCGCAAGGATCCTGTAGGATCCCGCGGTTCGCTTCGTGAGCGCGAGGGAGAGCCTGATGCGAAACGCCGCTTTCCTGCCAGTTCTTTTTATCATCCCTTTCGTCGCTGAGGCCGCTGCCGCGCAGGGCAAGGAATGCGGCGCGCAATCGCAAAAGGGAGACCTGTGCCTCTGCGAGATCTCCGCGCTGCACCCGACCCAAGCGTCGGTCGGCATGGTCGAAGTCCGGATCAAGGCGGAAAAGCTCAAAGCAAAGGTCGACAAGCAGTCCGAGGCTGATTTTCTTTCCTATTTGCGCAAGCATGAGAAAGAGGAGCCGGTCATCATCGGCCCTGGCGGCGTTTTCTACATCACGGACCACCATCATCTGGCGCGCGCGCTTTATGAGATCGGCGTCACGCGGACCTATTGCACGGTCATCGATAATCTGTCCGGCACGAAGCCGGACGCGTTCTGGAGCCGGCTCGAAGCCAATAATGAAGTCTATCTGAAGGACCAGAACGGCAATCCCATCACGCCCCGTGATCTCCCCGGCTCGGTCAAGGATCTGAGCAATAATCCGTTCCGCAGCCTCGCCGGCGCGGTGCGCGAGTCCTGCGGGTTCGCGAAGGGCGATCCGAGTTCCAGCGGCGAGGATTATCTGGAGTTCCAGTGGGCGGACTTTTTCCGCGCGCACTGGCCGGCGACCCGCATTGCTGTCCAGGACATAGACAAGAATTTCGACGGCGCCACGGCCGCCGCGCTGCAACTGGCGGCTGACAAGAGCGCGGCCAGCCTTCCCGGCTATACCGGAAAGACTTCCTGCGACCATAAATAACTCAGCCGCCCCTGACGCTCGGCTCCTCGCGGACGCTCATCTCATTGCCGCGCCAGGTGAAATTGTCGACGAACCAGGCGTCGAAATAGATCACCGGCAGCATCAGATCGCGCAGCATGAACATCAGCGGCATGCGCCAGGAAAAATGCCAGCGCACAGTCATGCAGAGCAGGATTTCCGGAAGATACCAGGCGAGCGCGATGGCAAGCAGCGCCGGCCACGCGCTGGCGCCCGCCGCAAAGGCGGCATAGGCGGCGACGAGCAGGGGCAGGGCGCTGCCGGCGAAAATCTCCGGCGCATAATAGAGCGGGAAGGTCTTGCGCCGCATGCGCGCCCAGCGCACCTGCCGCATCCAGACGTCGCGCAGGCCCCGCGCGCCGAGCGGCTGCTCGAACGGGCTGTCGACGAGATTGACGATGAGATCCTGCCCGCGCACCAGCTTGGTCGAGGCGGCGTCCTCGGCGATCTCGGCGCCGAGCGCCCGAATTCCGCCGCCGGCCTCGACCACGTCGCGCCGCCACAGCATGTTCTTGCCCTGGGCGAAGCCGCCGCCCATCGTCTCGCCGGCATATTGCCAGCGCGCCTCGAAACTGTTGAGGAAAGCGCATTCGAGCTCGGCCCAGAGATTCTTCGGGCGCGAGCCGAGCGGCATCGAGCAGACAAGGCCGGTCTTCGGTCCGAAGCTCGCCAGCATGCGCTGGACATAATCCTTCGGCATGAGCACATTGGCGTCGGCGAGGATGATCCAGTCATGCGCCGCAGCGTCCCAGCCGCGCACGCAATTGTTGAGCTTCGGGTTCTGGCTGACCTTTTCGTCGCCGATGATGAGCTTTGCCGGGATACGAGGGTTCTCGGCGATCAGACGCCGGACCAGCGGCACGACCGGATCATAGGCGCGGGCGACGCAGAAGATCACCTCATAGGCGGGGTAGTCGAGCGAAAAGCTCGATCCGAGCGTCTCCGCGCAAAAATTGTCGAGGCCGCAGACGGGGCGCACGATGCTGACCGGGGGCGCCGGATTGGGGGCGGGGACGGGGCTCCGCGGCGGCCGCGCCCGCGCGATGGCGATGCCGATGCTGAGCAGGTTGAGGCTCACCACCGCGAGGCAGAAAAAAGCCGCCGCATAAATTGTCGTCATCAGCGCACTCCAGCCTTCCTTGAGAGACCGCCATTTCGTCTTATAACGTCGAGATCAGCGCTCGGAACGCCGCTCGACCCGATCACGCCAGGAAAGCCAAGCCAGGATAGCAATGCCGCACCCAATCGTTCGCTTCGCGCCTTCGCCGACCGGGGCCATTCACATCGGCAACGCACGAACCGCCCTTCTGAATTTCCTCTACGCAAAAAAGCATCATGGCGAATTCATTCTTCGCTTCGATGACACCGACGCAGAAAGATCAAAGGAAGAGTACGCCCAGGCGATCGAGGTAGACCTCGAATGGCTCGGCGTCGTCCCCGACCTCACCCTGCGCCAGTCGCAGCGCTTTGCCCTCTATGACGCCGCCGCTGCGCGGTTGAAGGCAGCCGGGCGCCTCTACCCCTGCTACGAAACGGCGGAAGAACTCGACCGCAAGCGCAAGCGCCAGCAGGCGCGCGGCCTGCCGCCTGTCTATGACCGCGCGGCGTGCGATTTATCGGCGCAGGACCGCGCAAAACTGGAATCCGAAGGGCGCAAACCGCACTGGCGCTTCAAATTGGACCATCGAATCGTCCACTGGGACGACGGCGTGCGTGGCGAAAGCCATATCGATACGGCCTCTCTTTCCGATCCGGTGCTGATCCGGGAGGACGGCGCTTATCTCTACACGTTGCCCTCCGTCGTCGACGACATCGACCAGAAGATCAATTTCATCATTCGCGGCGAGGACCATGTCACCAATACGGCGGTGCAGATCGAACTTTTCGAGGCGCTGAACGGCGACGCCTCGCCGCCGCGCTTCGCGCATCACAATCTTCTCGCCACGGCGAGCGGCGAGGGACTGTCGAAGCGCTCCGGCTCGCTGTCGATCGGGGGCCTGCGCGACGGCGGCGTCGAATCACTCGCGGTGGCGGCGGCCGCGGTTCTCATCGGCTCATCCTCGGCGCTGCATCCCGTCGCGTCTCTCGCCGAGCTCGCCGCCGGTCTCGATCTGAGGCAGCTTTCGAGATCGACGACGCGGTTCGACCCGGCCGAGCTCGACGCCCTTTCCGCCCGCACGCTGCATGGCATGAGTTTCGAGAGCGTACGCGACCGGCTCGCCGCGCATGACATCGCCGGCTATAAGGCGCAGCCCTTCTGGCGCGCCGTGCGCGGCAATCTGACCGTTTTTCTCGACGTGGTCGATTGGTGGCGCGTGGTTGAAGGGGAGATCGAGCCGCCGCCAGCCTCGGATCCCGCATTTCTGGCCGAGGCGGGGAAGCTTCTGCCGGAGGAGCCGTGGGACGAATCGACGTGGGCCGGCTGGACCGGCGTTTTGAAGGAGCGCACGAGCCGGAAGGGCAAAGCGCTGTTTCACCCCTTGCGCCTTGCCCTGACCGGTCATGAAAACGGCCCGGAGCTTGCGGCGATGCTGCCCTTGATCGGCCGGACTAAAGCAGCGGCCCGACTATGCGGACGCGTCGCTTGACTCCGTCCGGACCGACGACATCGCGCGTGACGGCCTGGCCCGCATCCTGTTTCTGCCCTGCGGAAGCGCCCGCGGCCGGCAGCGCCGCGGGAGACAGCGATGAAGGGCCGGCGGTTCGCGCATCGGCCCTGACGGCCGAGAGTTCGGCGGATTTTTCTGGCGTCACCACTATGTCGCCCCTGCGTTCCCCGCCGAGCACTTCGTCCGCTCCCTTGAGCGCCTCGACCCAGGACTGGCCGGGCGGTTTGCAGGTGCAGGCGGGATCGAAGCTCTTCTGAAACTTCAAGGCGTTCGGCATTTCCGAATAGGGCGCGCCTTCGAGCGAGAAGGCGGTGTCGATCTGGCGGCTCGGCGCCCGCGTATAGACGGCGACCGGCGCGTTTGGGCAGAGCGCCTGGCAAAGGCTGGTCAGCTGTTCCGGGTCGCCGTGGCGCGCGGAAACGCTCAAAGGGAAAAAGCCGCCGTCGCAGGTGCGCACGCAAACCGCCTGCGAGCCGCCATGTGGCCTTTCGTCGGCCTGCTGCGATTCATCGGGCATGCCGGGCTCCGGCGTCGGCGGCAATTCGGGCGCGCTAGGGATTCCGAAAAGCTGCTCGAAAAAGCCGCCCGAGCGCGGCTGCAATGGCGGCCGCGCCTGGGCCCGGCAGTAGATGTTGAATTTGGCGACGAGGTCGGCGCGGACGGCGGCGCGGTCGGCGGCGCCACCGCCCGCCTGGGCCACATTGATGCTTGTCTGCAATTGCAGAATTTGCGCATTGAGGCCGGGGCACCGGCCGCCGGCGCCTCCTGAAAAGGCGATCTCGGGGCGCTCGCAACCAAGCCCGCGCGCGGTCGTGGTGAGGCGCGCCAGATCGGCGAGTTGCTGGCGTGACGGCCCCCTGCCGCCGCCGCCGCGGTCGAGCTCGGCGATCTTGCCTTGCAGTCCCGCGCAATCATAGCCCTGGGCGAAAGACGACCCGCCCATGAGCAAAAAGGCGAGACCCGCCGCGGCCTCGCGCAAAAATATGGTCCCTAATTTGGTTCGGGGCTGAAACCCGCGCGGAAAGGGGCCGGAGACGTCGATCATCGAAAGCCTGTTTCACCAGCCTGCTGGCCTCTGGCCGGGCTGCCGCGCCGGCTCGCTGGCATTAGCGCCAGTTTTGCCGCTTTGTCACGCTTTCATGGTGTTAACATGACCAAGCTGCCGCGCCCCCTTCCTGTCGAAGGCCGGCCGCGCCATATTTGGGGATAATCGGCCGGACGGCGGTCCGGATGTCGCAGCCTGCGGAGAAGCTGAACCTCATGATTGCATCATCGCTTGGATTTCGAACCTTTGCGCTGGCCGCCGTCGCGGCGCAGGGCTTTTTCGCCGCGCCGGCGTTTGCCGGCGACGATCCGGATCTCATCTTCCGCAAGTCGACCGTGTTCAAGCTGCTGACGCCCGACGACAAGCTTGCGACCTATGCCATCGACGATCCGCTTGTTGAAGGCGTCGCCTGCTATTATACCAATCCCGAGAAGGGCGGCGTCGCCGGCGCGCTCGGCCTCGCTGAGGAAGCGTCCGACGTTTCGCTTGCCTGTCGTCAATACGGGCCGATTAAGTTCAAGGATAAGTTCGAGCAGGGCGACGTCGTCTTCCGCGAGAGGCGCTCGCTCATCTTCAAGCGCATGCAGATCGTGCGCGGCTGCGACGCCAAGCGCAATGTCCTCGTCTATATGGTCTACAGCGACAAATTGGTCGAGGGATCGCCCAAGAACTCGACCTCGACCGTGCCCGTGCAGCCCTGGGGCGCTTCGGGCGACGCGCCGAAATGCGGCGATTTCGTCAAGGGTTGAAAACGCCTCTTCTGGGGGACGGCAACTTCCGCGGCCGCCGGCCGGGGCGCCCGACTAAGCGGTCTTGAAATCCTAGATTTCGTCGCCGCAGGCGACATAAAAGGAGCCTGGGCCGGCGTCGGCCGGCTGGTCTTCCCCGGCGCGGGCCCGAAGATCCTCCGCGCGTCCAAAGGATTTCGAGGCCTTGAGGCCGCTCGCCTCACACCAGGCGTTGGCGATGATCTCGCCGCAGGCGGTTTTAGCCGTCAGACACTCCTGAAATCCATAGCCGTCGTCCGGTGGAAGGATGAGCACATGGCTCTCCGCCCGCGCCGACAGGGCGAGCGCGAACATCGCCAGAATTCCGCTGATGACGAAGAGGATGGCGCGAAAAAGCTTGCGACGGCGGTCGAGGGCGATCAGGGGAAGCGTGACAATCGACATTGAGCTCTCGCTCGGGCAGGGGGGCTGAATTATCCTGTCAAATGTGCTTGAAAATTCCGTTAACTGCCGGAACGCTCGGGCGGCGCCAGACAAATGCGGCGCGAAAGCTCGCCTCAAACCTTGACGCTCCGACGGTTCCTCGCGCATATAGCTCCCCCATGACGAATGTGACCGGGTCTGACCGGACGATGACCGCCTCCCATTGTATCTGCTAGCCTTGCCGCTGGCTGGAGCCGCGCTGTCCTGACCTGGAGTTCATTCTCGACGCCCCCAAGGACGCCTCAAGACGCCCCAAGTCAGAACAGGCTTTGGTCGGCGCGGGCTTCGAGGGGATTTTCATGTCGCTGCGGCTCTATAACACGCTGACCCGCCGGAAAGAGGCTTTCGAGCCGATCGACCGCGCCAATGTGCGCGTCTACGCCTGCGGCCCGACGGTCTACGACCATCTGCATGTCGGCAACGGCCGCATGTTGATCGTCTTCGATCTGTTGTTCCGTCTGCTGCGCCATCTCTATGGCGAAGCGCATGTCAAATATGTCCGCAACATCACGGACGTCGACGACAAGATCAACGCTCGCGCCGCCGAGAGCGGCGTCCCGATCCGCGTGCTGACCGATGAGATGACGGCGATCTTCCACGAGGATGCGGCGGCGCTCGGCTGCTTGCCGCCGACGGTTGAGCCGCGCGCGACCGAGCACATTGCAGAAATGATCGCCATCATAGAAAGGCTGATCGAGAACGGCGCCGCCTACGTCGCCGAAGGCCATGTGCTGTTCGACGTGCCCTCCATGGCGGAATACGGCCAGCTCTCGAAACGACCCCTCGACGAGATGATCGCCGGCGCGCGGGTCGAGGTGGCGCCCTATAAGCGCAGCCCGATGGATTTCGTTTTGTGGAAGCCGTCGGCCCCGAACGAGCCGGGCTGGCCGAGCCCTTGGGGCAGGGGGCGGCCCGGCTGGCATATCGAATGCTCGGCGATGAGCTGGAGACATCTCGGCGAGGTTTTCGACATCCATGGCGGCGGCATCGATCTCGTTTTTCCGCATCACGAGAACGAAGTCGCGCAAACGCGCTGCGCCTTCGGCCATGAGGTGATGGCGAATTTCTGGATGCACAACGGCCATTTGCAGGTCGAAGGCGAGAAAATGTCGAAGAGTCTCGGCAATTTTCGCACCATACGCGATATTTTGGCGGACTGGCCGGGGGAGGTCGTGCGTTTCACCATGCTCAAGACGCACTATCGCCAGCCGCTCGATTTGACGGTTGCGGGCCTGCGGGAAAGTCAGCGCGAGCTGGATCGCTGGTATCCACTCGCGAAGCAGTTCGCCGCCGCTTCGGCGATGATCCCCAACGATTTCATGGACGCAATCGCGGATGATCTGAATACGCCTGAAGCCATCACCGCCCTTCGCCGCCTCTATAAGGAAGCGTTGGAGGACGTGGCCTTCGCGGGCACGCGTCTTGCTTCATGCGGCCGCCTGCTCGGGTTGTTCGAAAAGGGCCTCGCCGATTGGACGCATTGGAGGCCTGGCGCGCTCGCAACGATCGATGAGCTGCATGTCGCCCGCCTGATCAAGATGCGTCTCGACGCACGCGCCGCGAAGAACTGGCCGGAATCCGACCGCATTCGCGAGGAACTCGACGCCATGGGCATCGCGCTCAAGGACAACAAGGACGGCACGACGACATGGGAAGCTAAGCGATGAGCGCCAGCGCCGCCTTGCCTGCGCCGAGCCTGCGGCCCTATCTTCCGGCCGATCTGCCGCTCCTCTATGAGATCAGGCTTTCGGCCATCGAAGAGCTGACCGAAGAGGATTACGATGAGGCGCAGCGGCGCGCCTGGGCCGAGCGCGCCGAAGACGAAGAGGCGCTTGGCGCAACCCTGAAGCACGGCCTCAGTCTCGTTGCGCTGATCAATGGCGCGCCGGTCGGCTTCATCGTGCTCGCCGGCAAGATGATCGACCAGCTCTATGTGCATCCGGCAGTCGCGCGCGCGGGCGTCGCCAGCGCGCTTGTCGATGCGGTGGAAAGGCTCGCCGCCGCGCGGAAGATCGAAAGCCTGATCGTCGACGCCAGCGACACGGCGAAACCTCTGTTCGACAAACGCGGCTATCAGGCGGAATGTCGCAACACAATCCCGCTCGGCGACGCATGGCTCGGCAATACGCGGATGAAGAAGAAGCTGTCGCAATGACGAAGGAAAGGCTCACCCTCTTCGATACCACGCTCCGCGATGGCGCGCAGACGACGGGCGTCGATTTCTCCTTGGCCGACAAGCGTCATATCGCGGCGATGCTCGATAGCCTTGGGATCGATTACGTCGAGGGCGGCTATCCCGGGGCCAATCCGACCGACACTGCGTTTTTCAGCGAGCGGCCGAAATTCACGCACGCCCGCTTCGCCGCGTTCGGCATGGTGAAGCGCGCCGGGCGCTCGCTCGACAATGATCCGGGGCTCGCGACGCTGTTCGAGGCCGACGCCGACGCCGTCACTTTCGTCGCTAAAGCCTCGGACTATCATGTTCGCGTCGCGCTTGGGGTGACGCTCGACGAGAACCTCGACGCTGTCCGTCAGTCGGTCAAGGCCGCGCTTTCGCATCAGCGTGAGGTCATTCTCGATTGCGAGCATTTCTTCGACGGCTTCAAGGCCAATCCGGATTATGCGCTGCGCGTCGCCGAGACGGCCGTTGAGGCCGGCGCGCGCTGGGCTGTTTTGTGCGACACCAATGGCGGCACGCTGCCGCATGAGGTCGAGCGCATCGTCGCGAAGGTTGCGGCGCTCATTCCGGGCGAGCGCCTCGGCATTCACGCGCATAACGACACGGAGAACGCGGTCGCCAATTCGCTCGCCGCGGTGCGCGCCGGCGCGCGGCAGATTCAGGGCTCCCTCAACGGGCTTGGCGAGCGCTGCGGCAACGCCAATCTGACGTCCATCATTCCAACACTTCTGTTGAAGCCGGATTTCTCGGACCGATTCGAAATCGGCGTGCCGCTCGAAAAGCTCGCGAGCCTCACAAAGATCAGTCACACGCTCGACGAATTGCTGAATCGCGCGCCGGACCGCCATGCGCCCTATGTCGGCGCCTCAGCCTTCGCGACGAAAGCTGGAATCCACGCTTCCGCCGTGATGAAGGAGCCGAAAACCTACGAGCATGTGCCGCCGGAATTGGTCGGCAACAAGCGGCGGCTTCTGGTCTCGGATCAGGCCGGAAAGTCGAACATTCTCGCCGAGCTCGAACGCATCGGAGTGAGGCTCTCCAAGGACGATGCGCGGGTCGCGCGCCTGCTCGACGAGGTGAAGCAGAAGGAGGCGCTCGGCTACGCCTATGAGGGCGCGGACGCGTCCTTTGAGCTGTTGGCGCGACGCGTGCTCGGCGAGGTTCCGGACTATTTCGAAGTCGAGCGCTTCCGCGTCGACGTCGAGCGGCGCCACAATGCGCAGGGCGATCTCGTTTCGGTCTCAGAGGCGATAGTCAAGGTCGTCATCGGCGGCGAAACGCTGATTTCGGCCGCGGAAGGCGAGGGGCCGGTCAACGCGCTCGATCTCGCGCTGCGCAAGGATCTCGGCAAATATCAGCGCTTCATAGAGGATCTGCAGCTCGTCGATTATCGCGTGCGCGTCTTTCAGGGCGGCACCGACGCGGTGACGCGCGTCCTCGTGGAATTTACCGACGCGGGCGGCGAGAGCTGGTCGACGGTCGGCGTCTCGGCCAACATCATCGACGCCTCCTTTCAGGCGCTGACCGACGCGATCGCCTACAAGCTGTTGAAGTCGGGGGCATGAGACGCCAGAGCGGGTGTGCTACCGCGTATCGTAATGAAACCAGATCGCGTGCGGATCGCCCCGCGGCGGCGGCGGAAAGGGCGCGGCGCGGCGCACCGCGTTGAGCGCCGCGGCGTCGAGGTCCGGGCGGCCGCTCGCCCGATAGACCGCCTGATGCGTGAGATTGCCTTTTTCGTCGACGTAAAAGGCAACGATCCCATCGACCTGCTGATGCCCGGTCCGCAAGTCCGGCGGCATATGCATCTGCCGCATGATGAGGCCGAACAGGATCGAAAGATAGGTCGTCCTCGCTGTGCCGCCGCCGACCGGCGACGGCTTGGCGGCCGAGCCGACGTGATAATCGGGCAGGGCGGCGAGAGCCGCCAGCTGGTCCGATACCGTGGTCTTCTTCGCTTTCGTAGAAGGGGCCTTGCTGATGACCGGCGCCTTTTTCTCGGTCGGCTTTTTCTCCGGCGGGGGCTCGGCGTTGTCGAGCGCCTCGGCGTCCGGCTTGTCTTCGGCGAGCTTTTTCGGAGCGTCCTCGCGCGGCGCCTCGACCGTGGCGTTCGGCGCAGCTTCCGGCGGCTTCGATGGCGCCGGCGTCTCGGCGCTCTGCTCGGTCGGCGGAGCGACGCGCTGCGCCTGCGTGCGCGGGTCCGGCGCCTCGCGCTCGACCGTCTCCTGATTGGCCTCGCGCGGGGCGTCGAAGGCGGGCTTCTCGTCGTCGACGACCTTCGGCTTCGGCGGCGCCTTTTTCTCCGGCGGAGGCGGGGGTGGAGGAGGCGGCGGCTCGACCTTCGGCTCCGGAATCTGCGGCACGAGCTCGACCGGGATCTCGGCGACTTGCGGCAAGGCGTCCGGCCGCGTCTGATAAAGCATCGCCGCGAGGAAAAGCACATGCGCGACGAGGCAGAGGACCACGATCCAGACGAGGCGGCGACGCCCCTCGTCGCGCGCGGCCTCCGGCGCTGTCAGATGATCGTCCGCGGTCGCCTTCAGAATCGGGTCGGCGCCCGCCTCTTCCTCCGTGTCGAGGGGCGGCTCGGAAGCGGGAAAGGCGCCGGACAGCTTGTGAAGCATCAAGCGTTACAATCGCGGATCGATGGTCTCCTTGCGAACCCCGAGAAGATCGGTTCTCGCGGCGGCGGCTTCGATCATCGGAAGCACGTCCTCGATCTTTTCGGCGACGAGGTAGCGAACCTCGAAGGACGACTGAATGAAGCGCCGATCGCGCATATGCGCGAAGAGATCGAGCAGCGGCTGCCAGAAGCCGCAAACATCGGCGATCACCACCGGCTTGGTGTGACGCTCGAGCTGCACCCAGGTCAGTTGCTCGACGAGCTCCTCCAAGGTGCCGATTCCGCCCGGCAACGCCACGAAGGCGTCGGCGCGCTCGAACATCAGGCGCTTGCGGGTGTGCATGTCGGGAACGATGATTGTTTCGTGAATTTCCGGCAGAAGCGTGTCCCTGCGGTGCAGAAACTCGGGGATGACGCCGGCGACTTTGCCGCCTGCGCCGAGCGCCGCGCGGGCGACGGCGCCCATCAGACCATTGCCGCCCCCGCCATAGATGAGCTCGACGCCGGCCTCTCCTATGCTGCGGCCAAGCTCGCGCGCAGCGGCTTCGTAGCTGGGCTCGATCCCTTGAGCGGAGCCGCAATAGACGCAGACGGCCTTGATGCGGCGCTCCTGCGGCTCGACGCGGAACGGTCCCGACTGCCCCTCTGTCACGCCCTCGATCATAGCCCCGTTTTGGCCTGCTCTCCGGAAAGGGTCAAGGCCTCGAAGCCTCCGCGCAAGACGCGCGCGACGCCCTGACGCATTGTTGATCCAATCCCACGGCGTCGCTTCGCGCCGAACTGCGCCTCCGCGCGGATGTTTCGGGACGCCGGCATGATTTTCGCCGCGGTCTCGCCTATATTGACGCCATGATGCGGGTTTCGCGAAAAAGTCAGGCCGCCAGGGCCAGAGAGTGATTTTCGGCTTGACCAGTCTTTCGCCATCAAAAGCGGCCGCCGCCTCGCCGGCGCCGGGCCGCGCCCCGATCGAGGCCGGAGCCATGGCTCGCCGGCTCTGGCCCTATATCTGGCCCTCTGGGCGGCCGGATCTGAAACGGCGAATCTATGCCTCGGTCGCGCTTTTGCTCGCCGCGAAGCTCGTCACCGTTGCGGTGCCTTATTCCTTCAAATGGGCGACGGATTCGCTGGTCGATCCGGCGCGGGTTCCGTTTTCCGGCTTGTTCGCCGCTCCCGTCGCGCTGATCGTCCTCTACGGCGTGCTGCGCGTCGGCATGGCTCTTTTCACGCAGGTGCGTGACGCCATCTTCGCCGACGTCGCAATGCATGCGGTGAGGCGCCTCGCGAGCGACGTCTTCGAGCATCTGCATCTTCTCTCGCTGCGCTTCCATCTCGAGCGCAAGACCGGCGGCTTGACGCGCATTCTCGAGCGCGGCCGCAACTCGATCGAGACGATCGTTCGCACCTCGATGCTCACGGCGGTTCCGACGCTCGTCGAATTCTGCCTGATCCTCGCCGTGCTCCTCATGCATTTCGACTGGCGCTACGCCGGCGTCGTCACGACCATGATCGCCGCCTATCTCGCCTTCACCTTCACGGCGACCAATTGGCGGATCGGCATCCGTCGCGCCATGAACGAGAGCGACACCGACGCCAACACGAAGGCGATCGACAGCCTCCTCAATTTCGAAACGGTTAAATATTTCAACGCCGAAGAGCGCGAGAAGCAACGCTACGACGTCTCGATCGCCCGCTATGAGCGCATGAGCGTCAAGACCTATACGTCCCTGGCGCTGCTCAACGCCGGACAGGCGGTGATCTTTACCCTCGGCCTGACCGCGGTGATGGCGATGAGCGTCGGCGGCGTGAGATCGGGCGAGAACACGATCGGCGATCTCATTCTCGTCAACGCCATGATGATCCAGCTCTATCAGCCCTTGAGCTATATGGGCATGGTCTATCGCGAGCTGCGTCAGTCGACGATCGACATCGAGATGATGTTCGACATCATGGCCCAGAACCCGGAGGTCAAGGATCGGCCGGGAGCGGCGCCGATCAAGGTCGCCAGGGGCGGCGTTCGTTTCGATAATGTCGTCTTCGGCTATGATCCGCGCCGGCCGATCCTCAAGGGCCTCAGCTTCGAAATTCCCGCCGGCCGGACGGTCGCGATCGTCGGCGCCTCGGGCGCCGGCAAGTCGACCATCGCGCGGCTCATCTTCCGCTTCTACGAACCGCAGAAGGGACGCATCCTCGTCGACGGGCAAGACATCGCGCTCGTCGCCCAGACCTCGCTGCGCGAGGCGATCGGCATCGTTCCGCAGGACACGGTGCTGTTCAATGATTCCATCGCCTATAATATCCGCTACGGGCGCGACGGCGCCTCCGACGCCGAGGTCAAAGAGGCGGCGCGCCACGCGCAGATCGACCGCTTCATAGAAGACACGCCGGGCGGCTATGAGACGCAGGTCGGCGAGCGGGGTCTGAAGCTGTCCGGCGGCGAAAAGCAGCGCATCGCGATCGCGCGCACAATCCTCAAAGGACCGCCGATCCTGATTCTCGACGAGGCGACTTCCGCGCTTGATTCCTTCACCGAGCGCGCGATTCAGGACGCGCTCGACCGCGTAGCGCGAGGCCGCACAACGCTCGTCATCGCGCATCGGCTCGCGACCGTCGTCAACGCCGACGAGATCATCGTGCTCGACAAGGGCGCCATCATCGAAAGGGGCTCGCACGCGGAATTGCTCGCCGACAGCGGCGCCTATGCCGCCATGTGGAGGCGCCAATACGAGATCCGCCAGGCCGAGGAGATCCTGCGCCGCGCCGTGCGGGAGGACGGCGACAAGGTCAGGATCAGCATCGAACCCGACGCCAGCGAGGCTGAGGGCGAAGCCGGGCATGCGGCGCAAAAGAATTCGGCCGCGGCCTGATCGCGGCGTCATGCCTTTTCATGTCCCGCCGTGATATGCGACAAGGCGGCTGGAGCGGCGCGCTTCACGATAAGGTGAGACCGCGGCCTCGGGAGCCTCGGGGTCGCAAACGCGAAGATGCGCAAAGAAGACGCGCAACAGGAACCCTCATGTCGATCATCGAGTCCTTTCGCAGGCAAGTGACGCCGGTTCATCCGGAGGGCTATATTTTTATCGCCTCCTTTGGCGTCGCGGCCCTCATTCTCGGCTCGCTGTTCAGCCCGCTCGGCTGGATCGGCGCTATCGCGACGGTCTGGTGCGTCTATTTCTTCCGCGATCCCGTGCGCCAGACGCCGCTCGACGACGCGCTCGTCGTCTCGCCGGCGGACGGCGTCGTCTCCTCGATCGGTTATTTCGTTCCGCCGCCGGAGCTCGGCCTCGGCGTCGAGCCGCTGCAGCGCATTTCCGTTTTCATGTCTGTGTTCGATTGCCACGTCAATCGCGCGCCGGTTGCGGGACGCATCGTCAAGATCGCCTATAAGCCTGGCCTCTTTGTCAACGCCGATCTCGACAAGGCGAGCGAGGATAATGAGCGCAACGGCATCGTCATGGAGACGCCAGCCGGCCGCTTCGGCGTGGTGCAGATCGCGGGGCTGATCGCGCGGCGGATCGTCTGTTTCGTGCGTCAGGGCGAATCCGTCGCGGCCGGTGAGAGGCTGGGCCTCATCCGTTTCGGCTCGCGCGTCGACGTCTATCTGCCCGGCGCGGCGCGCGCGCTCGTGACCATCGGCTCGCGGGCGATCGCCGGCGAGACCGTGCTCGCCGATTTGCGTGCGACGGCCGGCAAACGCCTCTTCAAGACGAGCTGAGCTGCGGCCGACGCTCGTTCGAGGTTGTGCCACCTCGCCGCGATCGGTAAAAGACCTTGCCGCGTTCTCGTCGATCCGGTGCGCTCGCTTCAACTTCGGAGCTTATGACGCGCCGCCAGCGATCGACGCAGGCCGAAATCAGGTCGAAATCAAGACTTCGGGTCGGATATGGCTGCGCCTTTATTTACGGATTATCTCGTCGAGCGCCGGCTGTTGCGCCGTCGTCTCTCTTTCTGGCGCGTCGCCGCTTTCACCGCCGCCGCGACGACCGTGCTGATCCTTGGACTCAAGCTTTTCGGTCCGGAGGGCTCATTCGATCTTGCGCCGCATATTGCGCGGCTTTCGATCGCTGGCGTCATCACGGGCGACCGCGACACGCTGAAGCTCATTTCGAGAATCGAGGAGTCTAACGCCGCCGCGGTCGTCGTTTCGATCGACAGTCCCGGCGGCACGACCAGCGGAGCCGAGCGGCTTTACGACGCCCTGCGGCGCCTTTCAGGAAAGAAGCCGACTGTCGCGGTGGTCGGCACGGTTGCGGCGTCCGGCGGCTATATCGCCGCTTTGGGCGCGGACCAGATCGTCGCCCAGGGCAACTCCCTTGTCGGTTCGGTTGGCGTGCTGGTTCAGTATCCCTATTTCGGCAAGCTGCTCGACAACATTGGCGTCAAGATGGAGGACGTCAAATCCTCGCCCTTGAAGGCCGCGCCGAATGGCTACGAGCCGACCTCGCCGGAAGCCCGGGCCGCGCTTGCTTCGATCGTCAACGACAGTTTCGCCTGGTTCAAGGGTCTCGTGAAGGACCGCCGGAGCCTGTCCGAGGCGCAACTCGCCGCTGTCGACGACGGGCGCGTCTTTACGGGGCGCCAAGGCCTCGACCTTCGCCTTGTCGATCGCCTCGGCGGCGAGCGGGAGGCCGTCGCCTGGCTGGAGCAGGAGAAATCCGTGCCAAAGGGCCTCAAGATCCGCGACTGGAAGCCGACCCAGACGTTGGAGCGCCTCGGTATTTTCAGCTTCGCCGCGGAGCTTGCTTCGGAGTTGCGCCTGGACGGATTGAGCCGCCTCATCGCAGGGGCCGTGGATCGGCGCGCGCTTGACGGTCTTGTCTCGATTTGGCAAGTTGACGGCGTGAACTGACCCTTGCTCCGAGCGCCCTCGCCGAACTGCCCGGCGTTCTCGCGCTGCTTCTCAAGTTTCGATGCAGGATCGATCCGGAAGGCTGCGGACTTCGCCGATCCTGCTCTCCTGTGTTGCTAACCTTCGAGACCTCGAATCGGCGGGCGGGGCGAATGATCAAATCCGAGCTCGTGCAGCGTATTGCTGACCGCAATCCACATCTTTATTTGCGTGATGTGGAAAAAATCGTAAATGCGATTCTAGACGAAATCACCAATGCTCTCGCTCGCGGCGACCGCGTCGAGCTTCGCGGCTTCGGCGCCTTCTCCGTGAAGCATCGCGACGCCAGGGTCGGCCGCAATCCGCGCACCGGCGCGCATGTGTCGGTTGACGAAAAAGTGGTGCCGTTTTTCAAGACCGGTAAGGAAATGCGCGAGCGTCTGAACGACGGTCACGCAGCTTGACCGCCGCTCGGCCTTGAACGCGACGTAGAAAATGCTGGCCTTGCGGACGGCGGCATTGAGCAAGAGAAGACAAAGAGGGCTATGGAGGAGGATCGATGCGATCCAAATCCTCGAACCTGTCCGGCGGATACGATGGCGAGATTCCTGAAATGGCTGTTCCTCCTCCCGATTGCGGTCGTCGCCCTCGCGCTGGCGATCGCCAATCGCCAGGAGACGACCATCTATTTCGATCCTTTCCCTAACGGCGGCCCGAATGGGCCGCATCTCAGCGCGCCCTTCTTTATCATCCTGTTCGTCGCCTTGATGGCCGGCGTCCTCATCGGCGGCGTCGCGACCTGGATCGGACAGGGCCCGCGCCGGCGGGCGGCTCGGCGCACGCGCGCCGAGCTCAGACGGGTCAAGGCCGAGCAGGCGCGGCAGAATTTGCATCCGGCGATCGAGCATCGCAGCAACGTCTGAGAGCCGTCACGCATTTGCGAGGGCGTGAGCAAAGTCGGGAAAGGACGGCGGAAGCGGTGGCGCCGGCCGCCCCGCCGCCGTTCATGCCGAGACACGGATGACGCGCAAATGAGCGTTCTTGTCAAAATCTGCGGTCTCAAGCAGGAGGACGCCGTCGACGCTGCGCTCGCGGCCGGGGCCGATATGCTGGGCTTCGTCGTCTTCGACAAGAGCCCGCGGCATGTCTCTCTCGCCGAGGCGGCCAGTCTTGGCGCGCGGGCCGGCGCCGGCGCGGTCAAGGTTTTGCTCACGGTTGACGCGGACGACGCGCTGCTCGCCGCCGCGATCGCGGCGCTCGGGCCTGACTTCGTTCAACTGCACGGCGCCGAAAGCCCGGAACGGGCGGCGGCGATCCGCGCCGCCTTCGGCGTCAAAGTCATCAAGGCGATCGGGATCGGCGGCACTGCGGAGCTCGATCAAATCGACGCCTATGACGACGTCGCCGACATGCTGCTTCTCGACGCCAAGGCTCCCGCGGGCTCGGATCGGCCGGGCGGCCATGGCGCGGCTTTCGACTGGCCGCTTCTGCGCGGCCTCGCCCCGAAAAAGCCCTGGCTCCTCGCCGGGGGCCTCACGGCGGATAATGTTGCTCAGGCGCTGCGCGAGACGGGGGCGCCGGGCGTCGACGTCTCTTCCGGCGTCGAGAGCGCGCCGGGAGTGAAGGACAGAGCGAGGATCACCCGATTCGTGGCCAACGCGCGGGGGGTGAGCGAAGCGATCGCACGTGAAGCAGCCACGGCGCAAGAAGGCTCAGGAAAGGGCCGGGTCAGGCTTGGTTCGCAACGCTGAAGCGGCTAAACCGGATCGACGCCGCCCGCAACGCTCGTGCGGGAGGCGCTCAGGTTGAGACGAGACGAACCATGACCAAAGATTCGATTGCGCAGAGGAACTCCTATCGCAGCGGGCCGGACGAGCGCGGGCATTTCGGGATTTTCGGGGGCCGTTTCGTCGCCGAGACACTGATGCCGCTGATCCTCGACCTTGAAGCGCACTATGAGGCGGCAAAACGCGATCCTTCCTTCAAGGCCGAGCTTGACGGCCTCCTGAAGCATTATGTCGGCCGCCCGAGCCCGCTCTATTTCGCCGAGCGGCTGACCGCCTATTTTCGCGAAAAGGCCGCCGCCGCCGGGCAGGGGGGCGGCGCCAAAATCTATTTCAAGCGCGAGGAGCTGAACCATACCGGCGCGCACAAGATCAACAATGTGCTCGGCCAGATCCTGCTCGCGCGCCGCATGGGCAAGAAGCGCATCATCGCCGAAACGGGCGCCGGCCAGCATGGCGTCGCGACCGCCACCGCCTGCGCGCGCTTCGGGCTCGAATGCGTCGTCTATATGGGCTCTGTCGATGTCCAGCGGCAGAAGCCGAACGTCTTCCGCATGAAGCTCCTCGGCGCCAAGGTCGTGCCCGTCGAGGCGGGCGCGAAGACCTTGAAGGATGCGATGAACGAGGCCTTGCGCGACTGGGTCACCAATGTCGCCGACACCTTCTATTGCATCGGCACAGCGGCGGGCCCGCATCCCTATCCCGCCCTGGTGCGCGATTTCCAGTGCATCATTGGCGAAGAAGTGCGCCAGCAGATGCAGGAGGCCGAAGGGCGCCTGCCCGATTCGCTCTTCGCCTGCATCGGCGGCGGGTCCAATGCGATCGGGCTGTTCCATCCTTTCCTCGACGATCCGTCGGTCGAGATCTATGGCGTCGAGGCGGCGGGCTTCGGCCTCCACGACAAGCATGCGGCCTCGCTCGCGGGCGGGCGGCCCGGCGTGCTGCACGGCAACCGCACCTATCTTCTGATGAACGCGGACGGCCAGATCGAGGAAGGCCATTCGATCTCGGCCGGACTCGATTACCCTGGCATCGGCCCCGAGCATTCCTGGCTGAAGGAGACGGGGCGCGTCGCTTATCTTTCGGCGACCGATGAGGAGGCGCTACAGGCCTTCGAGCTCTGCGCGCGGCAGGAAGGCATCATCCCCGCGCTCGAGCCGGCGCACGCGCTCGCCAAGGTCGCGGATATTGCGCCCTTGAAGCCGCAGGATCATCTGATGGTGGTGAACATCTCCGGCCGTGGCGACAAGGATATCTTCACGGTCGCCGATCATCTCGGCGGGATGTAGACGGCGAGGCCAATCAGTCTCTGGCAATCAGCCTCGAATGCCGGACTCGGGAATGCCGACATGCAGCGCGTTGTTGCGCGCGACGATTTCCTGGCGCATTTCCCTTCGCATCTTGCCGGCCTCGAACAACCGGCGCTCGATCTCCGATTCGATCTCCAGCGGAGGCGCAACCCCGGGTTTTCCGTCGGAGCCGGTGGCGATCATGGTAAAATAGCAGGAAATGGTGTGACGTTTCGCCTTTGTCGTGAGGTTCTCGGCCTCGACCTTGATGCCGACCTCCATCGATGATTTACCGACGTAATTGATGTTGGCGCTGAACGTCACCAGCTCGCCGACCTTGATCGGCTCCTTGAAAATCACCTGGTCGAGCGAGGCCGTCATGACATAGGCCTTGCTGTATCTTGCGGCGCAGGCGTAGGCGACCTGATCGAGAAGCTTCAGCATGTGGCCGCCATGGACGTTGCCGGAAAAATTGGCCATGTCGGGCGTCATCAAAACGGTCATGTAAAGGGATTTTTCTTGTTTGCTCATCTTTGTTGTCCATCATCCTCGGGCGCCCCGCCCGAGAGCGCGGCGCCGGGAAAGATGACATGATCGGGGAGCGCCCGTCATCCCGCGCGAGCCTTTGCCGCCAGTCGAAAAATTTGGCGCAGGCTTAGTTTTGTTTGCGTTGCGACCCCCCGCAATTCATCCTTTTCGAAATCGGGTCGGATCTCGGCGAGGAGTCTGTTCTTCGGGCTCCGTCAGCTTAATTTGCCAAATATTGCGGCTGTTGCGGCGTCCGCGAGCGTAGTCGAGGCCGCCGACGCAACGAGGCGCGACAGGCAGCCCGCATATTTTCAGGCCCGGGGCAGGGCGCCTTCGCAGGACTTTGGGCCGAGCGCGGAAAACAGCGCGTCATCCTCGGTCTCGGTCACATTCGGCGTCGTCAGCAGAGCCTCGCCGTAGAAGATCGAATTGGCGCCCGCCACCATGGCGAGGATCTGCGCCTCGCGGTTCAGAACCGAGCGGCCGGCCGAGAGGCGCACGCGCGAGGCCGGGAGCACGATGCGCGTCACGGCGATCATCCGCACGAAATCGAGCGGGTCGATCCGATCGCGCCCGCCGAGCGGCGTCCCCTCGACCGGCACCAGCGCATTGATCGGCACGCTTTCGGGATGCGGGTCGAAGCCCGCGAGAACCTGCAGCATGCCGGCGCGGTCTGCGACGCTCTCGCCCATGCCGATGATGCCGCCGCAGCACATTTCGATGCCTGCGCCGCGCACCGCCTTCAGGGTTTGCAGCCGGTCGTCATAGGTCCGCGTCGTGACGATCTTGTCGTAATAGTCGGGACCGGTATCGAGATTGTGATTATAGGCGGTGAGCCCCGCCTCTTTCAGCCGGGCGGCCTGCGCCGCATTGAGCATGCCGAGGGTGACGCAAGCCTCCATGCCGAGCGCGCGCACGCCGCGCACCATGTCGAGCACCGAATCGAAGGCCTCACCGTCGCGGACGTTGCGCCAGGCCGCGCCCATGCAGAAGCGGTCGGCGCCCGCTTCCTTCGCCCGCGCCGCGATCTCCAGCACCTCGCCGGTCTTCATCATATGGACGCGCTCGAGGCGCACCTCCTTGTGATGCGCCGATTGCGGGCAGTAGCCGCAATTTTCCGGGCAGCCGCCGGTCTTGATGCTGAGCAGGCTCGCCTTCTGGACGTCATTGACGTCATGGAATTCGCGATGGATGGCGTTCGCCCGCGAGATCAGATCGAGCAGCGGCAGATCATGAATGGCTATGATCTCATCGAGCGTCCAATCGTGGCGGATGCAGTGCTGGCTCAGCGTGTCGGCGCCTTGATGTGTCATGCCTTCGCTTTCGACGGGTTTTCAGGGCGCCGTTCGGGCGGCGCCGCGCGGCAAAATGAACTCTGCCGAGGAATTTGGCAATCGTTGCGCAAGGGCTTCGAAGGGCTTAGGTGTTTAGTCCCGAGGAGTGGCGGTACGGATCGATTTTGAATCGGCCGGGGTCTTCTGTCCATATGCGTGCGACGTATTCGTCAGGGGTAAGGCCACGGAGGGTCTTCAGGCGGCGGCCGCATGGCGCCATGTTCCTCGACCTGGCGGCGGATGGCGTCGCTGTCATAACCCTTGTCGGCGTGGAGGATCGAGGCCGCCGGCATCTTCTGCAAGAGCAGCGCGGCGGCCGTGCAGTCGGCGACGTT